>JAABUP010000234.1_pt1 | contig 124025 bp, 120 predicted proteins | sample 5559201 | NCBI WGS metagenome assembly JAABUP01 (sample SAMN10711887, study PRJNA513373) | rock metagenome | isolation source: Antarctica rocks | place: Antarctica | reverse complement strand
CCTACCGCGAAGACGCCCACCGGGCCCGCACCGGCAACGCCCCCAACGTCCTGGCCTGCATCCGCAACCTGGTCACCACCGCCCTGCGGCTCGCCGGAGCAGTCAACATCGCCGCCGCCCGACGCGCCGCCACACTCAAACCAGCGACCATCCTGCGGCTACTCCGCCGCCCCCCAAAACCGGACAAAGATTCGCTATGACGGAGCCCTGACCTAAAGGCGGTGAACGACCGTGTCGACGCAGCAGTCGGAATGGGACGTCAGGACGTGCCGATCCGGCCCTTGCGCCGCTGACACCCGAGCGCGAACCCGCAGGTCAGAGGCTTGCCGTCGGGACGTGACGGCGTGCGTCCTACACCAACACGACCGGGTGAATCCCTTGACGCATCTCCCGGCAGAGGCTCAAGGAAGAGCCGGAGCCGCCCGAAGGTGTTGGTGTCATCGAGCCGCACGGGCGAACAGAACAAAGGCACACCCGCCGCGAGGCGGGGTCGCAAAGCCAAGGAACTCACTGCTCCAGAGTCCGCCTGGCCGCCTGACCGCCGGCTTCATCCCGATCCCAGAAAGGGACCGCACAGTGCTTGCTCGCATCCGTAAGGCCATGGACGAGAAGGACGAGGGCTTCACCCTCATCGAGCTCCTCGTCGTCATCATCATCATCGGCATCCTCGCCGCGATCGCCATCCCGGTCTTCCTGAACCAGCGGAAGAAGGGCTACGACGCCCAGACGAAGTCCGACGTCAAGAATGCCACCACCGCACTCGAGACGTACGCCACGGACTACAACGGCATCTACCCGACAACCACGGGCACGACGAACGACATCACGACGTTCCCCACCCTGGCCGCGAGCAAGTCAGCCAACGACGTGGGCCTGGTGTTCAGCACCAGCACCGCCGGCGCGACCACCGGCGTCACTGCCTACAAGATTGCTGGCCTTTCCTCCTCCGGCTCCCTCTGGTGCTACGACAGCACCCTGTCCAACAAGGGCGTCTACAAGGGCACTGGGGCGGCGGCGGACACCGCAGGCTGCACCCCCGCGCCCTGATCCGCACCGCGTACACGGAGGGGCTCCCGGCGATGCCGGGAGCCCCTCCTGCGGTCCTGTGGGAGGAGGCACACGCTGCACACCGATCCCGAGGACGCGGGGTTCACTCTGATCGAGCTCCTCGTCGTCATCATCATCATCGGCATCCTCGCCGGGATCGCCATCCCGGTCTTCCTCAGTCAGCGGAAGAAGGGCTACGACGCCCAGGTGAAGTCCGACCTGCGCAATGCGGTGGCCCAGCTGGAGACGTACGGCGTCGACTAGGGCGGCGCACTTCCCAGCGGCTATAGCACCTCCGCCGACACGGACATGACCACGCCGGTGAACGGCTTCTCGGTCGCGGCCTCGCCGAACGACCGCAGCCTGGTGGTCCGGTTGACCCCGGGCACGGGCAGCACGACCACCGTCGGCTAACTGTTGGCCGGCCTGTCGGCGTGCGGGAATGGCTACTGCTACAGCAGCACTCAGGCCGGCCGTGGCGTCTACGGCAACTCCGGGATCGCCGTCCTCGGATCCACTGCGGGCTGCTGACCGGCCCGACGTCGCGGCACCCGATCTGTGCCGGAGCGTGCGACCAGGGAGGGCCCCGACGTCCAGGTGTCCGGGCCCTGTCCGGTTCCACCATGCACCCGGCGAGACCGGGTGATTTCTTGATCGGCCACTCAAGATGTGGCGCGCTCGGGACGACCCATCACCAGAGCCGGCGGTGCCGACGACGAGAGGCGAGTTCGTGAGCTTGGAGCCAGCTAGCAGCCGCGGACAGCGCTGGCGCCGGCTTGAGCGCGAGAGCGTTGACGGCTTCAGCCTCATCGAGGTGATGGTGGCCATGCTGCTGCTGCTGATCGTCGCGATCGGCACCGCCCCGTTCTTCTTCAAGGCGTTGCAGCGCACAGCGAGTCAGGGGACGCGCCAGTCCGCCGTGACGGTGGGTGCCCGGCGGTTGGAGTACGTCCGCGGTCTCGACCTGTCGCTGTTGCTCAAGGGCCGCACGCAGGCGGACGTCAACGCCCTCACGGCGGTCGGCAACCGCGGGCTGGTCGACCTCGGCAGCGACGTGCTCGGTGCCCTCAACGCCGACACCACCGGAGCCGCGGCGGCCGGGACGGCGGACGACTCCGTGCCGACGATCGCAACGGACACCGTCAACAACGTGGTGTTCACGACCTACACCTACATCGACACTTGCTACCGCTCGGCGACCGACGGCAGCTGCACCCCCGCAGCCGCGAACGGGACGCCGATTTACCGTGTTTCCGTCGACGTCACGTGGCCGAGGAGCAACGACTCCTGCGCTTCGGCGAGGACCAACGCGTGTGAATACGTCGTGACGACGCTGCGCGACAAGAACCAGGACCCGGTCTTCAATCGCAACATCTCGGCGCCCTCGCTGTCCGGGTACACCACGACCTACCTCGGGACGACCGGCTCGTCGATGCACCCGGGTCAGAAGGTCCAGCTGACCCTGACCGGAGCGAACTTCGCCAGCGGCGCCCGGGTCACCAGCAACGATGCCGGGGACCTCTTCGATGCGGTGGGTGGCAACAGCGGCAATGGCCTCAACGTCCCCTGGAGCTCCTCGGCCTCGGCCGGCGGGCACCTGATCCGGCTCACGAACCCGGACGGCGGGACCGCGGCGGTCACCATCAATGTGACGCGCTCGACCCCCACGGTCACGGGTCTCTCGCCCGTCACCATCTCGCAGGGCCGGACCAACACGTTCACCGTGACAGGCGCGGACTTTTACGCCGCGTCGAACCCCAACCCGGTGGCGCCGACGGTCGCGGTGGTCGTCACGGCGGCCGGTCAGTCGGTCCCTTTCAGTGGGAGCAACGTCACCGTGTCAGCCATCAACCGGCTGACCTTCGACATCACCGTCCCCAACTACTACTACAGCGGACCTGCCAGCATGCAGGTCACGGTCACGAATCCGGACGGCGCAAGCGCGACGGGCACCTACACCGAGACGGTGAACTGAGTGCACCGCGTCCGGGGGACCGTGGCCGCCCACGGCAATGAGGATGGCTTCACGCTCATCGAACTGTTGGTCGCGATGCTGCTGCTCACGATCGTCGGCGCCATCTTCACCGCGGCCTTCGTCGACCTCCAACGCAGCCTGCGCAAGCAGAACGGTCTGGTGGACTCCCAGGCCACCACCCGCAACGTCTTCGAGACCCTCGACCGTTCGGTGCGGTACGCCAATGGCATCTCCAGTCCCGGGACTGCTGCCGACGGGAACCTCTACGTCGAGTGGCAGACCGGCGACGTCGTGAGCGGCCAGACCTGCAACCAATGGCGCGTCATCCCCGCGACCGGGGTGCTGCAGAGCCGGACCTGGGCGGAGCCCACCAACGGGACCCTCCCCCTACCGACCGCCTGGACCACCAAAGCTGTCAATGTCGTCACGGCCGGCCTGCCCGCGGTCTTCGCCACCGAGCTCAAGTCCTCCAACGTCTCCGGGATCGCACAAGCGGTGGCAGGTGTCCAGCGGCAGCTCGCCGTGAACCTGACCGTGTCCAGTGGGGGCACGACCCCGGGGGTCTCGAGCGCGTCCACGGTCTTCACCGCCGCCAACTCCAGCGTGAACTCATCCTCCGTGTGTACCGACGTCTCGAGGGCCTGATGACGCTCATGTCGCTGCTCCGCCGTCCCGCCCGGCAGGTGCGACGCCGGAGGTCCGGGGTGGCGGGAGGCGCCGAAGCCGGCTTCGCGCTGATCTACAGTGTCCTGCTGATCACCGTGGTCATGTCGCTGTCGGTGGCCGTCCTCGCGCTGATGCTGAACCAGATCAAGCCAACCCAGTTCGCCCGCAAGAGCACGCAGACACTGAACAACGCCGAGGGTGGCTTCGACGCGGCGCTGAACCGCCTGCGCACCTCGACGGACGCATCCGGCGCCGGCCTGCTCCCCGCACTCCCGCAATGCGCGAGCGGCAGCGACCACGCGACGGTCAACGGCAACGTCACCACGGCCGCCGGGAACACCTACGCGGTCGACATCTACTACCTCACCACCGACCCGCTCGGCCTGACCCTCGCGCAGGTCAAGGCGGCGGCGATGAGCTGCTCCCCGCTCGCGGCGGTGCCAAAATTCGCCTACCTCCGTTCCTACGGCAAGGCGCCGCAGTTGGCCGGCCGGGCGGCCGTCACGGGCAACCGCACCTTGCACGCGATCTACCAGTTCAAGAGCACCAACGGCCAGGTGGTGGGCGGCCGGATCAAGGAGTACACGCAGCAGGTGTGCTGGGACATCGGCGGCTCCGGGTTCGCCGCCGCGGGCACCCCGGTGGTGCTGAAGACGTGCCTCGCCACGGGTGCCCCGACGCAGAGCTGGATCTACCGCGGCGACCTCACCATCTTCTACGGTGGGGATCCGAGCCTGAACCTCTGCGTTCAGCAGGCCACCTCGAGCACCGCCCTCGTCCTCGCCGCCTGCGCCAGCGTGACCACCAAGTCGGACGGGACCACCGTCCCCGCAGGCACGGGGGCGACGTATGACACCACGCGCTACTCCTCCACGGGCGGGTATCCGCCGGGCCTGCAGGCGCAGGAGTGGAGTTTCGACGACAACGGGCACTTCGAAGGCGCGGCGGCGGGCGGTGGCCTGAACAATCAGTGCATCACCACGTCGAGTGCCACCCCGGTGACGGGAGACCCGCTGCTGCAGGGCGGCTGCTCGGGCGGCACGGACAGCTACCAGGCCTTCAACCCCGACCCCACCGCCGGAGCCGGCGCGGCCAGCGGGACGACGACCGGACTGCCCGGCAACAACGGGCAGCTCACGAACTACCAGGAGTTCGGGCGCTGCCTGGACGTCACGGGCCAGCAGCCCGACGCGGCGTATCTCATCGACTACCCGTGCAAGCAGGCGCCGGACCCGACCCAGGTGCGATGGAACCAGCGCTTCGCCTTCACCCTCAGCAACCCCGACCCGGCCGATAAGCGGACGGGCACGTTGTCCACGGAGTCGCCCAACGGGCGCTACTGCCTCACCGCGGGTGCCACGGTGAACGACCCCATCCACTACACCCGATGCGTCGGCACCAACAGCCTCATCGGCAAGGACAACACGTCAGCGTTCCAGAAGTGGACGTTCATGCAGACCGTCTACTACCCCGACGGTGTCACCGTGGACTACGACAACAGCTACTCGATCCGCAGCACGGCCAACAACGCGACGCCCGGCGGGCTGTGCATGTCGCTGCGCACGGGACCGGTCGACACGAACATTCAGGGCTCGGGCAGTTTCGACACGGTGTGGTCGACGGTGTTCCTGGAGACCTGCAACGGCACCGACCGGGAGAAGTGGAACGCCCCCGCCGGCCAGCCGCAGACCCGGCTGTCCGGTGTCGGCGAGGAGCAGGACCACTAGCCGCAGCCGGCTCATGCGCACGGGGGTCGCGCCGATACTCCAGGCGTGACCGTCGCCCTGGCCGTGCTCTGCGGTGTCCTCGGCCTCGCGGTCGGCAGCTTCCTCAACGTCGTCATCCACCGGGTGCCGCTCGGCCACTCGCTGGTCTCGCCGCCTTCGCACTGCCCCGGCTGCGACGCGCACATCCGGCCGCGCGACAACGTCCCCGTCCTCGGCTGGCTGCTGCTGCGGGGTCGCTGCCGCGACTGCGGGGCGCCGATCAGCGCCCGCTACCCCTTGGTCGAGGGACTCACCGCCGCCCTGTTCGTCGTGGTGTCGGTGAGCATCGGAGCGCACGCGGAGCTTCCGGCCTTCCTCTATCTGGCCGGCGTCGGCGTGGCGCTGGCCGCGATCGACCTGGACACCAAGCGGCTGCCGAACGCCCTGACACTGCCGTCGTACGCCGTGGGCCTGGTGCTGCTCGGGGCCGCCGCGCTCGTGCAGGGCGAGCTCCCGCCGTTCGTGCGCGCCGTGGAGGGCATGGCCGCGCTCTACGCCTTTTACTTTGTGCTCTGCTACGGCACCGCCGGCAAAGGGATGGGCTTCGGCGACGTCAAGCTCGCCGGGGTGCTCGGCCTCTATCTCGGCTGGCTCGGCTGGTCGCAGCTGCTGGTCGGCAGCTTCGCGGCGTTCGCGCTCGGGGCAGTGGTGTCCATCGGACTGGTCCTGGGCGCCGGTGCCGGACGCAAGACCCGTGTCCCGTTCGGACCTTTCCTCGTCGCCGGAGCGCTTCTCGCCGTCGTGGCTGGCGCTCCGATCGCCCGCACCTGGTTGGGCGCGGCCTGAGCGGGTGCGCCCGCGCAGTCGGCTCAAGCACCCCCGCAGACAGCCCGATGGGACCGGTGACGGCCAGCGAGTCGCTGGGCGCGCGTTCATCGGAGAGTGAGGGATCCGCCGTGGCGACACGCACAGCGGTCGGACTCGACATCGGGACGTCGGCCGTCCGGGCCGCCGAGATGTCGCTGAAGAAGCGACCGGCCGTGCTGGAGCGTTTCGGGCAGGTCGCCCTGCCGGTCGGTGCGGTCCGCAACGGTGAGGTCTTCGACCTCGACGCCGTCGCCGGGGCCATCAAGCACCTGTGGAGCAGCACCGGGTTCTCCACCCGCAAGGTCGTGCTGGGGGTGGCGAACCAGAAGGTCGTCGTGCGCCAGATCGACCTGCCCTGGATGCCTGTCGACGAGCTCCGGGCCAGCCTGAAGTTCCAGGTGCAGGACTACATCCCGATGCCCGTCGAGGAGGCCGTCCTCGATTTCCACGTGCTGGAGGAGGTCACCGACGACAAGGGCGCGCGCGCCCTGCGGGTGCTCCTGGTCGCTGCCGTCCGGCCCATGGTCGATATGGCCATCGAGGCGGTGCGCCGGGCCGGGCTGACCGTGCAGGCCGTGGACCTCACGTCCTTCGCGGTGCTCCGCGCCCTGTCGACGGAGGGACAGGCGGACAGCGGTGCCACCGAGGCGCTCGTCGACATCGGGGCCAGCGTCACCAACATCGTGGTGCACCAGGACGGGGTCCCGAAGTTCGTGCGGATCCTGCTCATGGGAGGCGACGACGTCACCGGTGCGGTGGCCGAGCGGGTCGGGGTGCCGCACGAGGCCGCCGAGGCGATGAAGGTCCAGCTCGGTCTGGCCGGCGCCGGCGTGGACGGCCCCGACAGTCACCCTGCTTCGCGGGTGATCGGCAGCACGGTCGCGCAGCTCGTCGAAGAGGTGCGCGGGTCGCTGGACTACTACCTCGCGCAACCCTCCGCGGTCTTCATCGAGCGCATCGTCCTGTCCGGCGGCGGCGGCAAGCTCGCCGGCCTGGACGCCTGGCTCTCCGCGGCCACCCGGCTGCCGGTGGAGCGAGCCGAGCCACTGGCCGACCTGCGCCTGGGCAAGGTCGGCCTGACCTCGGAGCAACTCGACCACGTGGGTCCGCTGGCCGTCGTTCCCGTCGGCCTGGCGATGGGGGCGGTCAGATGAGTGTCGAATCCGAGCGGGTGGTCGCGGACGGCACGACCGCCGGAACGGCGGCCTCCCCCCGGCGGGTCGCCAGGACGGTGCTGGTCAACCTGATCCCCCCGGAGATCGCGGCGGCCAAGCGCCTGCGCTCCGTGCAGTTCGCCGTCGGCGGCGGGGCTCTCGCGGTGGTCGCCATGGTCGCTGCCCTCTACGTGCAGCAGGGCCACCAGGTCGACCGGGCCAAGGCCCAGCTGACTTCGGCCCAGGCGGAGGGGACGCGGCTGCAGGCGGAGCAGACGCGCCTCGGCGACGTCAACGCCCTCTACGCGAAGGTGGACGTGGCGAAGGCAATGCTGGCGCGCGCGAAGGCGCCGCAGGTGCTCTGGTCGACCTTCCTGCAGGACCTCCGGCTGACGCTGCCCGAGAAGACCTGGCTCACCAGCGTGGCCCTCACCGAGACCGGCGCCGCGACCACGTCCGGCACCTCCACGCCCAGCGCCACCACCGCCCCACGGGCCGCCGCAGCGGCCACCGCGCCGACGTCCTGCGCCCCGGTCGGCACGCTCACGGCCTCGGGGGGCGGCTACACGCACGCCGATGTGGCGGACTGGCTCGATCGGCTGGCCGGTCTCAGGTCCGTGTCGAACCCCTACCTCACCAGCTCGACCGAGGCCCTCGTGGGCACCGTGCCCACTGTCGCCTGGACCACCACCGCGTCGCTCGACTGCCGGGCGCTCGCGAGCGCGGGAGGCAAGTGATGACGAGCAAGGAGCGCAACTGGGTGATCGGCGGCGCCCTTGGCTGCCTCGCCGTTCTCGCGCTGGGGTGGTTCCTCCTCGTCTCCCCCGAGCGCAGCGATGCCGCCACCGCTCGGGAGGCGACGGCGACGCAGCAGGCGTCCAATGACACGCTGCGCGGCCAGATCGCCCAGTTGCAGGAGCAGGCGAAGGGTCTGGTGGCCAAGCAGGCCGACCTGCAGGCCGTCGCGCGTCGGATCCCTTCCGACCCGCAGCTGCCGGTGCTCGTGCGGGCCCTGCAGGACGTCCACACGAAAACTGGGGTGGACATCACCAGCATCACCTTCGGCACGCCAGCGGTGGCGGCACCGGCTGGTGCCGCGACGTCGGCTGCAGGTAGGGCGGGAGCCGCGACCTTCAGCACCATCCCGGTGACGACCACCGTGCTCGGTGATTACTCCAACGCCACGCTGTTCCTCAACGCGCTGGAATCCCTGCAGCGGCTCTACCTCGTCAAGAGCGTCGCCATCACGCCCTCGCCGGCCAAGGGCGACAAGCTGACCCTCAGCCCCGACGGCACTGCCGAAACCAAGCACACGCTCACCATCAACGTCGTCGGCGAGGTCTACACGACGTCAGCCGACGTCACCACCGCGGTGTTGCCGGCTCTGACCGGTGCCCCGGCCGCTGGGGCAGCCGTGTCGCCCACCCCGGCAGCCCCGGGGGCTGGCGGCACAGGTCCGGCGACCTCGCCGGCCCCTTCGGACTTCACCCACACCACCCCGACCAGCTGAAGGCAGACGACGAGATGAGCGAGTCCCCGCTCGGGATCGGCACGTCCGCCCCCGATGGCGTCCCCGCTGAGCGCAAGCGCGCGGTGATCGGTGCCGGCATCGCGGTCGCTGTCCTCGTGCTCGGCGGGGGTGGATACCTCCTGCTCGGGCGCGGTGGGGCAGGCGCAGACACTGCCTTCACGCCACCCGTACACCACGTCACGGCTGCCAGCGCCAGCGCCACGGCGTCTGCCTCAACCACCGCCTCTGCCAGCCCACGGGCGGCCTTGGCGGTGTTCACCGGTGCACTAGGACGTGACCCCTTCGAGCTCCCAGCACGGGTGGCCGGAGCTGCCGCCCCTGCTGTCGCCCCAGCCGCCCCCGCTTCCGCCGCTTCCGCCGCTGGCGCTACGGGAGCAGCGGCGACAGCACTGCCGAGCAGCACTCCCAGCGCGGTCGCGGTCAGCGCCCTGCCGCTCGGGGTGGTGCCGGCGACCCTCGGCGGCCCCGGTGCTCCGGGCTCACCGGGCTCCGCCGCGGCGCCCGTCGCGACTGCCCCGGCCCCGACCCTCGCCGGCGCGCCGACCGCCCTGCCCGTGCAGTTCCTGCAGCTGCTGCAGGTCCGCGACACGGCGCACGGCTGGTTCGTCAACGTGCGCACCAACAATGGTCTGTTCACGGTCCGGGAGGGCACCCCTGACGTCGGCGGTACGAAGTTCTTCTTCGTCGGCGAGGACGAGCAGGCCGGGCACCCGACGTTCGTCTTCACCGTCGGCGAGAGCGAGGGCGGCAACCTCGTCCCGAACTCCAGGGCCACCGCACAGAAGGTGAAGGCCGACGACTCCACCCTGATCCTCAAGCACGGTCAGGTCGACGGCGGGATCTACGCCGCCAGCTGACCCCCGTGGGAGGATCATCTGCATGGGCGGGCTGCGGGCGTTGACGGCGGGAGAGTCGCACGGCCCCGCCCTCGTGGCCACCCTGGAGGGCCTGCCGGCCGGAGTCCGGCTGACCACGCAGGATCTCACACAAGCGCTGGCGCGCAGGCGGTTGGGCTACGGCCGGGGGGCCAGGATGAGCTTCGAGCAGGACCGGGTCGAGGTGCTCGGCGGCCTGCGCCACGGCCGCACCCTCGGCTCGCCGCTCGCCGTCGTCATCGCCAACACCGAGTGGCCCAAGTGGCAGACGGTCATGAGCCCCGACCCCGTCGACGCCGACGACCTGGCAGCGCAGGCGCGCGGCAGGCCGCTCACCCGCCCCCGGCCCGGGCATGCCGATCTCGCCGGCATGCAGAAGTACGGCTTCAACGACGCCCGCCCCGTCCTCGAGCGCGCCAGTGCCCGCGAGACCGCGGCGCGGGTCGCCCTCGGCACCGCGGCGGCGGCGCTGCTCGAGCAGGCGCTCGGGGTCACGGTGCTGAGCCACGTCGTCGCCCTCGGCCCGGTGCAGGTGCCGCCCGAGGCGGACCCGCCCGAGCCGACGGACCGCGACCGGGTGGACGCGGACCCGGTGCGCTGCAGCGACCCTGGCACCAGCGCGCGGATGGTCGAGGAGGTCGACGCCGCCAAGCGGGACGCGGACACGCTGGGGGGCATCGTCGAGGTCCTCGTGCACGGCCTCCCCCCTGGTCTCGGCAGCTACGTCACCGGTGACCGACGTCTCGACTCCCGGCTGGCCGCCGCGCTGATGGGCATCCAGGCCATCAAGGGGGTGGAGGTCGGGGACGGTTTCGCCGTGGCGCGCGCGCGTGGCAGCCTCGCCCATGACGAGATCGAGCGCGACGGCGCAGGCGTGCGCCGTCGGTCCGGGCGGGCCGGTGGCGTCGAGGGCGGCATGACCACCGGCGAGGTGCTGCGGGTGCGCGCGGCCATGAAGCCGATCTCGACGTTGTCCCGGCCGCTGGCGACCATCGACACCAGCACCGGCGCGGCGGCCACCGCGATCGCCCAGCGCAGCGACGTCTGTGCCGTGCCAGCCGCCGGCGTCGTCGCCGAGGCCGAGGTGGCGCTGGTGCTCGCCGACGCGGCGCTGGAGAAGTTCGGCGGGGACAGCGTCGAGGAGACCCGGCGCAACGCCGAGGCCTACCTGAAGAGCCTGCCGTCCTGGTGAGCGGGACCGGGCCGCTCGCCGTGCTGGTCGGCCCCCCGGGTGCCGGCAAGAGCACGGTGGGCAGGATGCTGGCCGGACGCCTCGGGACGGCCCTGCGCGACACCGACCGCGACGTCGAGCGGGTCGCCGGCAAGACGGTGGCCGAGGTCTTCTACGACGACGGCGAGGACGCCTTCCGCGTGTTGGAGCGGGCGGCCGTGGCGACGGCACTGCGGGAGCACGACGGCGTGCTGGCCCTGGGCGGAGGAGCGGTCCTCGACGCGGGCACCCGGGACCTGCTGCGCCGCAGCGGGTTTCCTGTGGTCCTGCTGGAGGTCGGGCTCTCCGACGCCGCCAAGCGGGTCGGGTTCGCGCGCGACCGGCCGGTGCTGGCCCTCAACCCCCGGGCAACCCTGCGCGAGCTGATGGCGGCCAGGGCCCCGCTCTACGACGAGGTCGCCACGGTGCGCATCCCCACCGGTGGCGTCTCCCCGAGCCAGGTCGTCGGCGCCGTCGTAGCAGCGTTGCGTGACCTTCTCGGCGCCGCCTCAGCCGAGGAGGCCGGTGGGTGAACGAGCCCCCCACCAGGATCACCGTCGCGCCCGCGGGTTCTGCGCCGTACGACGTCGTGATTGGCACCGGCCTGCTCGCCGACCTCGCCGAGCTGGTCCAGGGCAGCCTGCGCGTCGCCGTCGTGCACCCGCGGGCCCTGCGCGTCACGGCCGAGGCCGTGATCGGCGACCTGCGCGGGCAGGGGCACGAGGCGCACGCCATCGAGGTGCCGGACGGCGAGGACGCGAAGAAGCTGGCGGTCGCGGACTTCTGCTGGTCCGTGCTCGGCAAGGCCGGGTTCACGCGCAGCGACGCGGTGGTGGGTCTGGGCGGCGGCACCGTCACCGACCTGGCCGGCTTCGTCGCCGCGAGCTGGCTGCGCGGGGTCGCTGTCGTGCAGGTGCCGACGACCACCGCTGGCATGGTGGACGCGGCGATCGGCGGCAAGACGGCGGTCAACACCGATGCCGGCAAGAACCTGGTGGGCGCCTTCCACCAGCCGGCCGGGGTCGTCTGCGACCTCGCCACGTTGGCGACCCTGCCGCGCCACGACCACGTGTCCGGGCTCGCCGAGGCGGTCAAGACGGGCTTCATCGCCGACCCGGACCTGCTGGCGCTGCTGGAGTCCGATCCCGCCGAGGCGGTCCGCCCGGACGGCGGCCTGACCCGCGAGGTGGTGGAGCGGTCGGTGCGGGTCAAGGCCGCCGTGGTCTCGGAGGACCCGCGCGAGGCGGGCCGCCGGGAGATCCTCAACTACGGCCACACGCTCGGCCACGCCATCGAGCGGGTCGAGGACTACCGCTGGCGGCACGGTGCGGCCGTGAGCGTCGGGATGGTCTTCGCCGCAGCCCTCGGGCGGGTCACCGGACGGCTGGACGACGCCACCGCCGCGCGGCACCGCACGCTGTTGACGGCGCTCGGGCTGCCGGTCGGGTATCGGCACGACCGCTGGCCGCAGCTGCTCGAGGCGATGAAGGTGGACAAGAAGTCCCGGGCGAACCGTCTCCGGTTCGTGGTCCTCGCGGGGCTGGCCCGGCCGGTCCTGCTCGACGACCCCGACCCGGGGCTGCTGGTCGCCGCCTTCGGCGAGGTCGCAGCGTGAGGGGCAAGCCGTGAAGGTGCTGGTGCTGAACGGTCCCAACCTCGGGCGGCTCGGCACCAGGGAGCCAGACGTCTACGGCCACGAGACCTACGCCGACCTGGTCGCCGCCTGCCAGCAGACCGGCCGCGAGCAGGGCCTGGAGGTCGAGGTGCGCCAGACCGAGGACGAGGGCGAGCTCGTCCGCTGGCTGCACGAGGCGGCCGACACCGCGACGGCAGTGGTGCTGAATGCCGCCGCCTGGACGCACTACTCGATCGCGGTGCGCGACGCGGCGGCCCAGCGGACCGCCCCGCTGATCGAGGTGCACCTGTCCAATCCCGCTGCGCGGGAGGAGTTCCGGCACACATCGCTAATCAGCGGCGTGGCCAGCGGGGTGGTGGCGGGGTTCGGGCTCACGTCGTACCGCCTTGCCCTGCAGGCCCTCGGCCGGCCGTAGCAGCCGCCGCTCAGACGTACCGGATGTAGTCGATGGCGAGTTGATTCCGCGTGGTGCGGGGACGGCCCAGCGCCCGCACCTCGACCGTGTGCTGACCGCTCGGCAGATTGACCGTGTACGCGTTCTTGCCGCAGCGGGTGAACCGGGCGCGGGCCGAGATCGCTGTGCGCACCCGACCGTCGACGACGAGGGCGAACGAGCCGTCCATCGGGCCGGTGCAGTAGCCGACGGCCACGGCCCGGCCGAAGAAGGCGTAGCTCAGTCGCTCGCCGGCGGTGCCGTTGGCGACCAGCACACTGCCGCCGAGGCTGCCGACGGCCCGCCGCGACCGCCAGCTGCCCCGCTTGCCGACGGACCGCGAGGTGGTGTCCACGGTGACCGGCTTGCCGGCGGAGGCAGTCCCGGATCCCGGCTGCGTGGTCCCGGCCGGGGACCCGGGTGGCGCGGTGGCGGCCGGGACGGCGACGGTGAAGGTCCTGGGCGCTGGGCCGCAGACGGGCGTGTCGCGGTTGCCCTCGGACCAGGGGCCCGGGCTGCCGCTGGCGTCCAGCTCGCGCACCCGCCAGTAGTAGCTGCCGTTCGCGAGTAGCAACCTACCGGGCGTCACCTCGGTGGCATCGGTCACCTCGTCGTCGGCCACGGCGGTGTAGCTGCAGTTCGTCGCGATCTGGACCTCGTACTGCGCGGCCTCGTGGGTGGCCGAGGTCGCGTGCCGCTCGTCGGCCCATGCCAGCGTCACCGAGGGGGTGGTCACCGTGGCTCCGGCGGCCGGCGTGAGGGGGTTGGCCGGGACCGCCCGCTTGCGGAAGACGCTCGACGGGGTCGTCGGGCTGCAGACCCCGGTGTCGGTGCACACCTGCACCCAATAGGCGCCGCCGGATTGGCTGTCCAGCAGCTGCTCACGGGGAGTGAGGCTGGTGTAGGCGGTGTCGTAGGCGCGGACCGTGTGCGTGAACGACGCGTCGGTCGCGACGCTGACGCGGTACGCCGCCGCTCTGGCCACCGGGTTCCAGCTGAGCGTGGGCGTCGACGCGCAGGGGGTGGCCGGCGTGGAGCAGTCGCCGGTGAGGGAGCCGTCGTCGGCCACCGTGCCGCTCGACACCTGGATTGTGCTGGCGGTGGCCGCCGGGGCGGCGACCACCGTGAAGCTGGCCAGCGGGGACGCCGCGCCGAACTCGGCCCGCACGATGGAGGGGCCGAACGCGGTGTCCTGCGCACCGGGAGTGTCCGGCCTCCCCGCCGGGCCCAGCAGCGCCTCGACGTAGGCCGCGCCGTCGGTCTTGACGCCGGTGTCGTCCAACGGGAAGACCCGCCACGAGTGCGCACCGGCGCCCAGTGGGCCGATCGTGCAGGCCGGGTTGGCGGTGAGCCGCTCGGCGTCCACCTTGCCGGCGAGAGCAACCGGGACGTCGTACGGCGTGAAGGTGGTGGCCTGGGTCACGCACGCGTTGCCGTCCACCTGAAGCAGGTAGGAGGAGGCCTCGTCGACGGGCTTCCAGCTGAAGCGGACGTCGGAGCTGGTCACCGTGGTGCCGACCGGGGAGGTCAGCTCGGGCGCGGTACGCCATCCGCGGGTGAACTCCGCCGAGGTGCCCTTCTCGTCGGACCAGCAGGTGGCCCCACTGACCCGGACCCGCCAGAAGTAGGCGCCGTGCGGGAGCGCCAACAGGGGGGGCACGAAGCGCGTGCCCACCGTCGAGGCGGCCAGCGTCAGGTTGCTCGTGTAGTCCTGATTGGGGGAGAACTGAAGGTCATAGGAGGGCGCTCCCGAGACCCCGGCCCAGGTCACGGCCAGGTCCTTGCGCTCAGGCGCGATCCCGGCGGGACCGTCGTCCGGCGCCAGCGAGGACGGCGCCACGCAGGCAGGGGCGGCCGCGGCGCTCGCACCGGTGGCCGGCACCAGCCCGCCGACGACGGCGGCCGCGGCGGTCGCCGCGATCAGCCCGGCGGCGCGCGCGCGTGCTGCGATGGACCTGGTCACGGGTCTCCTCGGGTTGGCTCCAGCGATCCCCGCCTGCATCGGCAGCCAGGTCGGGGGACCTGAGACGCGCTACTACGCTGGGGCTCGTGGCCAGCACCAATGACTTCAAGAACGGCATGGTTCTCGACCTCGACGGTCAGCTGTGGACCATCACCGACTTCCAGCACGTCAAGCCGGGCAAGGGTGGCGCGTTCGTCCGGTCCACCTTGAAGAACGTGATGTCCGGCAAGGTCGTGGACCGCACCTTCAACGCCGGGGTCAAGGTCGACACCGCCACCGTGGACAAGCGCGACATGAGCTACCTCTACCGCGACGGCGACGACTTCGTCTTCATGGACGCCTCGACCTTCGAGCAGATGCCGGTCTCGAGCCAGGTCGTCGGCAGCAACGCCGACTACCTGCTGGAGAACGCCGAGGTCACCGTCAGCACCCACGGGGACACGCCGCTGTTCATCGAGCTGCCCGCGTCGGTCGAGCTGGTGGTGACCTACACCGAGCCCGGCCTGCAGGGCGACCGCTCCACCGGCGGCTCCAAGCCGGCCACCGTGGAGACCGGGGCCGAGGTGCCGGTGCCGCTGTTCATCACGACCGGGGAGAAGATCAAGGTCGACACCCGCGACGGCAGCTACCTCGGTCGCACCAAGTCATGACCCCGGCGAGCTAGTGGGAGCCCGCAGCAAGGCGCGCAAACGGGCCGTCGACCTGCTCTACGAGGCGGATGTACGCCGGGGTGACGCGCTGGTCACTCTGCGCGTGGCCCAGCAGCGTCCGGCCGAGCACGACGTCCCGCCGCTGCCGGCGTACGCGGTGGAGCTGGTCGAGGGGGTGGTCGCCCACCGGGATCGGATCGACGGCCTGCTCTCCTTCTACGCCGTGGACTGGACCCTGGACCGGATGCCGGTGGTGGACCGCAACGTCCTGCGGGTGGGGGTGTTCGAGCTGCTCTGGCGCGACGACGTGCCGGACCCGGTGGCGGTCAGCGAGGCCGTCGTGCTGGTGTCGCAGCTGTCGACGGAGGAATCGCCGCGCTTCGTCAACGGGCTGCTCGCGCGGGTCGCGCGCGAGAAGCCGGCGCTGCTCGCGGCTGACGCCGCGGCCCTCAGCGGCGACGCGGACGTGAGCTAGACCTCGACCGCGCGCCGCGCCTCGGGGGTGAGCACGCCCCAGCTGATCAGCTGGTCGGTGAGGTCGACCGGGGAGGCGTCGTAGATCACCGCCAGCGAGCGCAGGTCCTCGGTCCGGATCGAGAGCACCTTGCCGTTGTAGTCCCCGCGCTGGCTCTGGATCGTCGCGGCGTAGCGCATCAGGGGCGCCGCCTGGTCGGCCGGGACGCCGGAGAGCCGCTCGAGGTCGATGACGATCCGCGGCGGGGCCTCCACGGTGGAGGCGGTTCCCCCCGCGCCCGGCAGCAGCTCGGCCACCGGGACCCCGTAGAAGTCGGCCAGCTCGGACAGCCGCTGCACCGTGACGGCCCGGTCGCCGCGCTCATAGGAGCCGATGACAACGGCCTTCCACCGCCCGTCGGACCTGGCTTCCACGCCGTGCAGTGACAGACCCTGCTGAGCCCGGATCGCCCGCAGCCGCACCCCCAGCGCCCGGGCGTAGTCGCTGCGCCCCTCGCCGTTGTCGGCCTGCGCCTCGTCGCTCACCCGTGGTCCTCCGCTCCCGGCGCCGGGCAATCCGGCTACACAGAGTGACGATAACACCGGACCGGCCCGCTGGTACCGTCCCCGGGACACCCCCTTTGAGGCCCGTCCCGTGAGGCGGGGGAAGGAGGACCATGGCACCGCCGCGCCCCGAGGGCGGCACGACCGGCGCCCAGGCCCGACTGGACGGCCCGCGGGACGCCGCGCGGCGACCGATCAGCGGCGATCCGGCTCTCGCGCGCCTGCTGCTCGACGCCGCCGCTGTCGGCCGGGTCGTGTCCCGGATGGCGCACGAGCTGCTGGAGAAGACCGCCGGGGGTGACGACGTCGTCCTGCTCGGGATCCCCACGCGTGGGCCCGTGCTGGCCCGCCGGCTGGCCGGGCGGATGCGCGACGTGGAGGGCCGCGAGGTGCCGACGGGCCAGCTCGACACCACCATGTACCGGGACGACCTGCGGCGCATCGGCGTGCGCCCCGTCGGCGCGACGGTGGTCCCCGGCAACGGTGTCGACGGGCGGCTCGTGGTGCTCGTCGACGACGTGCTGTTCTCCGGGCGCACGGTGCGCGCGGCGCTCGACGCGCTGTCCGACCTCGGCCGCCCCCGCGCCGTCCAGCTCGCCGTTCTCGTCGACCGCGGCCACCGGGAGCTGCCCATCCGCGCGGACTACGTCGGGAAGAACGTCCCGACCTCGCTGCAGGAGGCCGTGCATGTCCAGCTGACCGAGACCGACGGTGTCGACGCTGTGCTGCTGGGGCCGGCGTCCCAGGAGGCGCCATGAAGCACCTGCTGTCGGCCGGGGACCTGTCCCGTGCTGAGGCGCTGCTCGTCCTGGACACCGCCGAGGAGATGGCGCGGGTGTCCCAGCGCGAGATAAAAAAGCTGCCGACCTTGCGGGGCCGCACTGTGGTCAACCTGTTCTTCGAGGACTCCACCCGCACCAGGACGTCGTTCGAGGTGGCGGCGAAGCGGTTGAGCGCCGACGTGATCACCTTCAATGCCAGGGGATCCAGCGTGAGCAAGGGGGAGTCGCTGAAGGACACCGCGCTCACCTTGGAGGCGATGGGGGCCGACGCCGTCGTCTGCCGACACGGTGCCAGCGGGGCACCGGTGCGACTCGCCGGCTGGATCCGTGGGTCGGTGGTCAACGCTGGCGACGGCACCCACGAGCACCCCACCCAGGCACTGCTCGACGCCTTCACCATGCGCCGACGCACCGGCCGGCTGGCGGGCCTGCGGGTCACGCTCGTCGGGGACGTGCTGCACTCGCGGGTGGCCCGCTCCAACGTGCTGCTGCTGCACACGCTCGGCGCCCACGTCACGCTCGTCGCGCCCCCGACGCTGCTGCCGATCGGCGTGCATGCCTGGCCGGTGGAGGTGTCCTACGACCTGGACGCCGTGCTGCCCAAGACCGACGTCGTGATGATGCTGCGGGTGCAGCGCGAACGGATGGGCGCCGCGTTCTTCCCGACCGAGCGGGAGTACAGCCGGCGCTACGGCCTGGACGCCCGCCGGGCGGCACTGCTGCCCGATGACGCGATCGTCATGCACCCGGGCCCCATGGTGCGCGGCATGGAGATCGCCAGCGAGATCGCGGACGGGCTGCGCAGCACCATCGTCGAGCAGGTCGCCAACGGGGTGAGCGTGCGGATGGCCGTGCTCTACCTGCTGCTGGGCCACGCGGACGGGGCGACCCGGTGACCGCCTTTGTCCTTCGCGGGGTGCGGGTGCTCGACGGCGGGCCGACCGACGTCCTGGTGCGAGACGGCAGGGTCGACGACGTACGCCGCGGCGCTGACGCGCCAGGGGCGAGCGTGCTCGATGCCGTCGGCCTGGTGCTGCTCCCGGGGCTGGTCGACCTGCACACCCACCTGCGCGAGCCCGGCCGCGAGGACGCCGAGACGGTCGAGACCGGTTCGCGGGCAGCGGCTCTCGGGGGGTTCACCGCCGTGCACGCGATGGCCAACACCGATCCGGTCGCCGACACCGCCGGTGTGGTGGAGCAGGTCTGGCGGCTCGGTCAGCAGGCCGGCCACTGCGACGTGCACCCCGTCGGCGCGGTGACCGTCGGACTCGGCGGCACCCGGCTGGCCGAGCTCGGGGCGATGGCCGACTCGGCCGCACGCGTCAGGGTGTTCAGCGACGACGGCCGCTGCGTCGACGACGCGGTGCTGATGCGGCGGGCACTGGAATACGTCAAGGCGTTCGACGGCGTCATCGCCCAGCATGCCCAGGAGCCGCGGCTGACCGAGGGCGCGCAGATGAACGAGGGCATCGTCTCCGCCCGCCTCGGGCTCGCTGGCTGGCCGGCCGTCGCCGAGGAGGCGGTCATCGCCCGCGACGTGCTGCTCGCGGCCCACGTGGAATCGCGCCTGCACGTCTGCCACGTCTCGACCGCCGGGTCGGTGCAGATCCTGCGCCAGGCCAAGGCGAGCGGCGTCCAGGTCACCGCGGAGGTCACGCCGCACCACCTGCTGCTGACCGACTCCGCCTGCGGTGACTACGACCCGGTGTTCAAGGTGAACCCGCCGCTGCGCACGGCCGAGGACGTCGCCGCCCTCGTCGCCGGGCTGGCCGATGGCACCATCGACGCGGTCGCCACAGACCACGCCCCGCACACCAGCGAGGACAAGGAGACCGAGTGGGCCGCCGCGTCACCCGGCATGCTCGGACTGCAGACCGCGCTCGGGGTCGTGGCCGGGCTGGGCCGGCTGTCGTGGGCCGAGGTCGCCGACCGCATGTCGGTGCGTCCCGCCCGGATCGGGCGGCTGACCGGCCAGGGCCGCCCGGTCGAGCCCGGGGAGCCGGCCAACGTCGTGCTCGTCGACCCCGCCGCGACGTGGACGGTCGACCCGACCGCGCTCGCCTCCCGCAGCAGCAACACGCCGTACGCCGGTCGCGAGCTGCGCACCCGGGTGGTCGCGACGTTCCTGCGCGGTCGGCCGACGGTGCTCGACGGGTCGCTCGCATGACGCGCGACCTGCTGCTCGCGGTGGCCGACCCGACGAAGCGCGGGCCGGACCGGCTCGGGCAGCACCTCGCGCTGGGCGCGCTCACGCTGCTCGTCGTCGCGCTGCTCGGGGTGCTCATGCGGCGGGCCTGGCAGCGCCGGCTGCGCGGCCAGTCGGACCTGCCAGCACCGGTGCCGCCGCCGGCGGTGCTGCCAGACGACCTGGTGGCCCCGGCGGCCGGGTTGTGGGTCGGCAGCGTCTTTCCCGATTCGTGGCTGCACCGCGTCGCCGCCCACCGCCTCGGCCTGCGCAGCGCCGCGAGACTGCGGGTGACCGGAGCCGGGGTGCTGGTCGAGCGGCCGGCCGGCGACGTCTGGCTGCCGGCCGGTGACCTGCTCGGCGTCGCGGTGGAGCCCGCACTCGCCGGCAAGGTCATGGGCCCCGGCGGCATCGTGGTGCTGCGCTGGACGCTCGCCGGCAACGAGATCGCCAGCGGGGTGCGACTTTCCGACCGCGGCCGCACCCGCGACGTCATCGAGGCGGTGCAGCGCCTGCTCCCCGCCCAGCCGCCGCTCACCGGTGACGTTGGTCTTACCATCACCGGTGACCCCGCCGAACCGCCGTCGGCATTCCCCTCCACCTGTGATCAAGGGCTCGGGGTCGGGGAGATCACCGGTGTTCGGGAAATGCAGATGAAGCCGTCTCCCCGCACCGGTGATGTTGGGCTAGGGGTCGGTGAGATCACCGGTGCGCTCCAGCAACTGCCCGTGGCACCGGCGGCCACCGGTGACCTTGCCAGCATGATCACCGGTGGCGGTGGCGGTGGCGGTGGCGGTGGCGGTGGCGGTGGCGGTGGCGGTGGCGGTGGCGGTGGCGGACCGCAGGCTGCGCCGTCAGCTCCCGCTCCCGCACCCCGCTCTGAGCCCAGCCCCGTATCGCTCGTCGGCCGGGCGGCGGCTCCCGCGCTGCTCGTGCTCGAGGACGGACGCACCTTTCGTGGGGAGGCCTACGGCGCGGAGGGCGAGAGCGTCGGCGAGGCGGTGTTCGCCACCGGGATGACGGGCTATCAGGAGACGCTCACCGACCCGTCGTACCACCGCCAGGTCGTCGTCCAGACCGCCCCGCACATCGGCAACACCGGCGTGAACGACGAGGACGACGAGAGCGCCAGGATCTGGGTCGCCGGCTACATCGTGCGCGACCCCAGCCGGGTCGCGAGCAGCTGGCGGTCCCGCCGCAGCCTGGACACCCAGCTGCGCGCGCAGGGGATCGTCGGCATCAGCGGCGTCGACACCCGGGCGCTGACCCGGCACCTGCGCGAGCGCGGGGCGATGCGCTGCGCCGTGTCCAGCGTGCAGACCGACCCCGACGCGCTGCTGGCCCGGGTCCGCCGCAGTCCGGTCATGACCGGTCGCGAGCTCGCCACCGAGGTCAGCACCACCGCCTCCTACGTCGTTCCCCCCGTCGGTGAGACCCGCTGGCGTGTCACCGCTCTCGACCTCGGGATCAAGCGCCGCACCCCCTGGTCGCTCGCCCGCCGCGGGGTCGAGACCACCGTGGTCCCGGCCACCACCACGGCGGCCGACATCCTGCGGGACGGCCCCGACGGCGTTTTCGTCTCCAACGGCCCGGGTGACCCCGCCGCCACGACGTACGCCCACGAGACCGTCCGCGGCGTGCTCGCCGCCGGGGTGCCGGTGTTCGGCATCTGCATGGGCAACCAGGTGCTCGGCCACGCCCTCGGGCTGGGCACCTACAAGCTCGGCTACGGCCACCGCGGCCTCAACCAGCCGGTGCTGGACCGGGCCAGCGGGCGGGTCCTGATCAGCAGCCACAATCACGGGTTCGCCGTCGCGGCCCCGCTGCAGGGCAGCGTCGACACGCCCTTCGGCCGGGTCGAGGTGAGCCACGTGGGGCTCAACGACCAGGTGGTGGAGGGGCTGCGGTGCCTGGACGTGCCGGCCTTCTCGGTGCAGTTCCACCCCGAGGCCGCCGCCGGGCCGCACGACGCCAGCACCTTGTTCGACACGTTCACCCGGCTGATGGACGGGGTGCGGCTGTGACCGAGAGCCGGGCCACCGCAGACGCGATCGGGTACGACGAGGCCTCGCTGGAGGAGACCCTGGAGGCCGCGCACGAGCCGGTGGACATCGACGCCGGCGTGACCCGCGCAACACCGCCCTCGGCTGCCGGGCTGGCGCTGGCCGGCGCGATCGCGCTGCTCACCGTGCTCGCCGTCATCGCCGTCGCAGCCCTCTACGCCACGAGGGGGGCCTGAGTGCCGCGCCGCACCGACCTGCACTCGGTGCTGGTGATCGGCTCCGGGCCCATCGTGATCGGCCAGGCCGCGGAGTTCGACTACTCCGGCACGCAGGCCTGCCGGGTGCTCCGCCAGGAGGGCCTGCGGGTGATCCTGGTCAACAGCAACCCGGCGACGATCATGACCGATCCGGACATCGCCGACGCGACCTACGTAGAGCCCATCACCCCGGAGTTCGTCCGCCGCATCATCGAGCGGGAGCGGCCGGACGCGCTGCTGCCGACCCTCGGCGGCCAAACCGCCTTGAACGCCGCGATGGCGCTGGCCGGGGACGGCACCCTGGCGGAGTTCGGTGTCGAGCTGATCGGTGCGAGCGTGGCGGCGATCCGGGCGGGGGAGGACCGGCAGGCGTTCAAGGACATCTGCGCCTCCGTCGGGGCCGAGACCCCCCGCAGCAGGGTGTGTGCGGACCTGCAGGCCGTCCACGCCGCGGCGGCCGAGCTCGGCCTGCCCCTCGTCGTCCGCCCCAGCTTCACCATGGGCGGCGCCGGCGGGGGCATCTGCCGCACCACCGCCGAGCTCGACCGGATCGCCTCCGCCGGCCTGCTCGCCAGCCCCACCACCGAGGTGCTGGTGGAGGAGAGCGTGCTGGGGTGGAAGGAGTTCGAGCTGGAGGTGATGCGCGACCACCACGACAACGTCGTGGTGGTCTGCAGCATCGAGAACCTCGACCCGATGGGCGTGCACACCGGCGACTCGATCACGGTGGCGCCGGCGCTCACGCTGACCGACCGGGAGTATCAGGTGCTGCGCGACACCGGGATCGCGGTGATCCGCGCGGTCGGGGTCGACACCGGCGGCTCGAACATCCAGTTCGCGGTGAACCCCAGGGACGGACGCCTTGTCGTCATCGAGATGAACCCCCGGGTCAGCCGCAGCAGCGCGCTCGCCAGCAAGGCCACCGGTTTCCCCATCGCCAAGATCGCGGCCAAGCTCGCCGTCGGCTACAGCCTGGACGAGATCGCCAACGACATCACCGTGACCACCCCGGCGGCGTTCGAGCCGACACTTGACTACGTCGTGGTGAAGGCGCCGCGCTTCGCCTTTGAGAAATTCCCCGGTGCCGACCCCACGCTGGGCACCCAGATGAAGTCCGTCGGGGAGGCCATGGCGATCGGCCGCAACTTCGCCGAGGCCCTGCAGAAGTCGCTGCGGTCGCTGGAGAACACCCCGGCCGGTTTCTTCCTCGCGGGCGCGGGCGCTGGCGTCGGTAGCGACCTCGACGACGCGGCCCTGCTCGCCCGCGCGGCGGTCCCGCGCGACGGCCGCATCTTCGACGTCGGCGAGCTGCTGGGCCGCGGCGTGCCGGTCGCCGAGCTGCACGCTGCCACCGGGATCGACCCGTGGTTCCTCGACCAGGTGCTGGCCCTGCACGAGATCGCGGCGGAGGTCCGCGCCGCCGCCGACGACGACGCATCGACGCTGCGACGGGCCAAGCGCGCCGGCTTCTCGGACGCGCAGGTCGCGGTGTTGCGCGGGACGACCGAGCCGGCCGAGCGGGCGCGCCGGCACGGCCTCGGGCTCCGGCCGGTCTACAAGACCGTGGACACCTGCGCCGCGGAGTTCGCCGCCAGCACGCCGTACCACTACTCCTCCTACGACGAGGAGACCGAGGTGCTGCCCAGCAGCCGCCGCAAGGTGATCGTGCTGGGGAGCGGGCCCAACCGGATCGGGCAGGGCATCGAGTTCGACTATGCCTGCTGCCATGCGGTCTTCGCCCTGCGCGACGCCGGCTACGAGACCGTGATGGTCAACTGCAACCCCGAGACCGTCTCCACCGACTACGACACCGCCGACCGGCTCTACGTCGAGCCGCTCACCGTGGAGGACGTGCTGGAGGTCGTGCACGCCGAGCGCGAGTCGGCCCGCCAGGGCGGCGGGGAGCTGGTCGGGGTGATCGTGGCCCTCGGTGGCCAGACCCCGCTGCGCATCGCCGCCGAGCTCGAGGCGGCCGGGGTGCCCATGCTTGGGACCTCGCCAGCGGCCATCCACCTCGCCGAGGAACGCGGTGCCTTCGGCCGGGTCCTCGACGCCGCAGGGCTTCCCGCCCCTCGCCATGGCATGGCGACCAGCGCGGCCGAGGCGGTGACGATCGCCGCGGAGATCGGTTACCCGGTGCTGGTGCGCCCGAGCTACGTCCTCGGGGGCCGCGGCATGGAGATCGTCTACGACGACGCGACCCTGATGACGTACGTCGCGCGGGCGACGCTCGCCAGCCCCGAGCACCCGGTGCTGGTCGACCGCTTCCTCGATGACGCCGTGGAGATCGACGTCGACGCCGTCTACGACGGGGTCGAGCTGTTCCTCGGCGGCGTCATGGAGCACATCGAGGAGGCCGGCATCCACTCCGGCGACTCGGCCTGCGTACTGCCACCGATCACCCTGGGCCCCAGGGACCTGGCGGCCGTGCGGGCGAGCACCGAGGCGATCGCGGCCGGCGTCGGGGTGCGCGGCCTGCTCAACGTGCAGTTCGCGCTGGCCGGGTCGGTGCTCTACGTCCTGGAGGCCAACCCGCGGGCGAGCCGCACCGTGCCGTTCGTCAGCAAGGCCACCGCCGTGCCGCTGGCCAAGGCTGCGGCCCGGGTCATGCTCGGCGCGAGCATCGCCGACCTGCGCGCCGAGGGGCTGCTCCCGTGCCTCGGCGATGGCGGGGATCTGCCCCTGGACGCGCCGATCTCGGTGAAGGAGGCGGTGCTGCCGTTCGCCCGCTTCGCCGCCGTCGGCGGGCTGTCGGTGGACACCCTGCTCGGCCCGGAGATGAAGTCCACCGGGGAGGTGATGGGCATCGACGCCGGCTTCGGCACCGCGTTCGCCAAGAGCCAGGCCGCGGCGTACGGCTCGCTGCCGACCGCCGGCCGCGTCTTCGTCAGCGTCGCCGACCGCGACAAGCGGGCCATGGTCTTCCCGGTCAAGCGGCTCGCCGATTTGGGCTTCCAGATGGTGGCGACCGAGGGAACCGCCGCGGTGCTGCGGCGCAACGGCGTGACCGCCACGGTGGTCAGCAAACACACCGAGGACCCGGCCCGCAGTGTCGTCGGGCAGATTCTCGCCGGCACGATCGACCTCGTCGTCAATACGCCCAGCGGCGCGGGCGGCACCCGCGTCGACGGCTACGAGATCCGCACCGCCTCGGTCACCCGTGGCGTGCCGTGCATCACCACCGTGCAAGGCGCAGCGGCTGCGGTGCAAGGCATCGAGGCCCTCGCGCGCGGCCCGCTCGGGGTGCGCCCGCTGCAGGAGCACCATGCATTCCTGCTCGCGGCCCGCGAGCGCGACCGTCGGGAGGGCGCCTGATGCCGGTGCAGGTCCAGGGCGAGGTGCTCGGTGCCCGCCGGGTGGGTGACTACCACCAGCTCACCCTGGTCGCGCCCGGGGTGGCGGAATCGACCAGGCCCGGTCAATTCGTCGCGATCGCGGTGGGTGGCCCGCAGAGCTCGATGCTGCTGCGCCGCGCCTTTTCCATCCACGACGTGCGGGCCACCGGCGTCTACGGCGGCACCGTCGACATCGTGTTCGCCGTGAGCGGGGAGGGGACGCGGTGGCTGGCCGGACGCCGCCGGGGCGATCCGGTGGACGTGGTGGGCCCGCTGGGGCGCCCGTTCACGTTGCCCCGCGACCCGGTCGGCACCGTGCTCGTCGGCGGGGGCTACGGCTCCGCTCCGCTGTTCATGCTCGGCCGCCAGCTGGCCGAGCGCGGCTGCCGGGTCGACATGGTGCTCGGCGCTGCCACCGAGTCCCGGCTGTTCAACGCCCTGGAGGCCAAGCGGATGTCGGCGACCCTGCTCGTCACCACCGACGACGGGTCCGCCGGGCAGCAGGGTCGGGTGTCCGACGTGCTCCCCGCGCTGCTGGACCGCACCGGGGGCAGCGTCGTCTATGCCTGCGGCCCGATGGGCATGCTGGCGTCGGTTGCGCGCATCGCCGCCGGCCGGGGGGTGACCAGCCAGGTGGCCGTGGAGGAGTCGATGGCCTGCGGCATCGGGGTCTGCATGACCTGCGTGCTGCCGGTGGTGGGCGACGACGGGCTCACCAGGATGGTCCGCTCGTGCGTGGAGGGGCCGGTCTTCCGGGGGGACCGGGTGCGCTTCGACGACGTGGGCACGGTGCCCGCCGACGCGGTCGGCGCCCCGGCGCCGGCCCCGGTGGCGACGCCGTGACCGAGACCGTGCAGGCGGTGCGGCGTACGCCGGCGGCGGTGCCGCACCCGCCGGTGGACATGTCGACGGTGCTGGGCGGGGTGGCCTTCCCCAACCCGGTCTTCACCGCGAGTGGTTGCGCCGCAGCCGGTCAGGAGCTCTCGGCGTACCTCGACGTGGCCGCGCTCGGCGGCATCGTGACCAAGTCGATCATGCTGGCGCCGCGCTCCGGGCGCCCCACCCCGCGGATGGCGGAGACCCCCAGCGGGATGCTGAACTCCATCGGCCTGCAGGGCCCCGGCATCGACGCGTTCCTGGAGCACGACCTGCCGTGGCTGGCCGACCGCGGGGCGCGGGCCGTCGTGTCCATCGCCGGGGGGACGGTCGAGGAGTTCACCAGGCTGGCGACCAGGGTGCGCGGCCGGCCCGGGGTGGCGCTGCTCGAGGTCAACATCAGCTGCCCGAACGTCGAGGACCGCGGGCAGGTCTTCGCCTGCGACCCCCTCGCCGCGGCCGCCGTCATCGGCTCGGTCAAGCGTGCCGTCGGCTCCGGCGTCCCCGTCTTCGCCAAGCTCTCGCCGGACGTCACCGACATCGTCGCGGTCGCCCGCGCGGTGGTCGAGGCCGGCGCCGACGGGCTGTCGATGGTGAACACGTTGCTGGGTCTGGTCATCGACACCGACACGTTGCGCCCGCTGCTCGGCGGGGTTACAGGCGGGCTGTCCGGGCCGGCGATCCGGCCGGTCGCCGTGCGCTGCGTCTGGCAGGTGCACCAGGCGATGCCGACGGTCCCGATCATCGGCATGGGCGGGATCCGCGACGGCCTGGACGCGCTGCAGTTCCTGCTCGCCGGCGCCAGCGCCGTCAGCGTCGGCACGGTCGTCTTCGGCGACCCCGGCGCCCCCGCGCGGGTGCTGCGGGAGCTCGCGGCCGCGCTCGCCTACCGCGGCTTCGCCAGCGTCGCGGAGGTCGTCGGCCTCGCGCACCGCCCCCCCGCCCTCGTGCTCCCCGAGGGACCGGACCCGCTGGGCGACCGGGAGCCCGAGCCGGCGGGCGACGGCGACGCGGATGCCGAATGAGGGCACCGATCGCCGTCGCCCTCGACGCACCCGACCTGGAGACGGCGGCGGCCTGGACCCGCGCGGTGTCGCCGTACGTCTCGGTCGTCAAGCTCGGTCTGGAGCTGTGGTGCCGGCACGGCCCGGCAGCCGTCGCCGCGCTGGGGCTGGAGCCCGACGTGGGGCTGTTCCTCGACCTCAAGCTGCACGACATCCCGGCGACGGTGGCCGGCGCGGCCCGTGCGGTCGCACCGCTGCGCCCACGCTTCCTCACCGTGCACGCCTCCGGGGGGATCGCGATGGTGCGCGCCGCTGTTGAGGCGGCGCCCGACGTCGCCATCGCCGGCGTCACGGTGCTGACCTCACTGTCCGCGGCGGACCTCGGCGCGGTCGGCCTCGCCGGGCCACCGGCCGACGCCGTCCGGCGGCTGGCGGTGCTGGCCGTCGCCGCGGGCGCCCGGGCCCTGGTCTGCAGCCCACGGGAGGTCGCCGCCGTGCGCGCCGAGGTCGGGCCCGACACGACGCTGATCACGCCGGGGGTGCGCCCCGCCGGCACCGACGCCCAGGACCAGGCCCGGTTTGCCACGCCACGGCAGGCACTCGCCGCCGGCGCCGACCTGCTCGTCATCGGCCGCCCCGTCACCGGGTCGCCGGACCCCGGTGCGGCGGCAGCGGCTCTCGCCGCCGGGCTCGAACCTGGCTAGGTTCGCGGGACGACCGGTCACCCGGGCGACCCGACCCTGACTACCTGACCCCGGCCAGCTGACCCCGGCCAGCTGACCCCGGCCAGCTGACCCCGGCCAGCACCCGATCGCCCCAGCGTGAGCCGAATCGAGCAGGAGGCACCCCCGGTGGCCTTGCCCCCGCTCACCCCCGAGCAGCGCTCGGCGGCGCTGGCCAAGGCCGGCCTCGCCCGCAAGGCCCGGGCCGAGCTGAAGGACCGGCTCAAGCACGCCGGCGCCTCGCTCGAGGAGGTGCTGGAGCAGGGGCAGCGTGACGACGTGGTGGGGAAGATGAAGGTCGCAGCGGTGCTGGAGGCGCTGCCCGGCGTCGGCAAGGTGCGCGCGGCCCGGCTGATGGCCGACTGCGGCATCAGCCCGAACAGGCGGGTGCGCGGGCTGGGCGCCAAGCAGCGGGTCGCGCTGCAGGCGGCGCTGCCGCCGCCCGGCCGGTGACGGCCCGGCTCACCGTCGTGTCCGGGCCCTCCGGCGCCGGCAAGGGGACCGTCATCCGGGCCGTCCGGCGGCTGCGCCCCGACGTGTGGGTCAGCGTCTCGGCCACCACCCGGGCGCCCCGCCCCGGGGAGGTCGACGGCGTGTCCTACCACTTCCTCACCCCGGAGGCATTCGCGGCGGCCGCCGCGCGGGGGGAGTTCCTGGAGCACGCCAGCTACGCCGGGCACTCCTACGGCACCCCCGCCGCCCCGGTGCGGGAGCGGCTGGCAGCCGGCGTCGGCTGCCTGCTGGAGATCGACCTGCAGGGCGCCCGGCAGGTCCGCAGCGCCCTCGGCGCCACGGCGCTGCTGGTGTTCCTGGCCCCGCCGTCGTGGCAGGAGCTGGAGCGCCGCTTGACCGGGCGCGGCACCGAGGACCCCGCTGCCGTCGCCCGCCGGCTCGCCAGGGCCAGGGAGGAGATGTCGGCCGAGGACGAGTTCGACGCGACGGTGGTCAACGACGACGTCGGGGCGGCGGCCGCCCGGTTGATAGCCTTACTGGGCGCCCCCTAGCAGGACTTGACAAGGAGACCACCGTGTCCGGCACCGTCGCAGACCCCCAGGGCATCACCAACCCCCCGATCGACGAGCTGCTGGAGAGCACCGACTCGAAGTACTCCCTCGTCATCTACGCCGCCAAGCGCGCGCGCCAGATCAACGCCTACTACAGCCAGCTCGGCGAGGGGCTGCTGGAGTACGTCGGGCCGCTGGTGGAGCCGGGCCTGCAGGAGAAGCCGCTGTCGATCGCCCTGCGCGAGATCAACTCCGGCATGCTCACCCACGAGTCGGTCCCCGAGCCCACCGAGGACTGAGCCGGTGCCCGGTGGGGCCTGGGACGCCAGTTCGGGCGACGACGCGGGCGGGCCTCGCGTGGTGCTCGGCGTGGCCGGCGGGATCGCGGCGTACAAGTCCGTGGAGCTGCTGCGCCGGCTCACCGAGAGCGGCCACCGGGTCCGGGTGGTGCCGACGCATGGGGCGCTGGAGTTCGTCGGACTGGCCACCTGGGAGGCGCTCAGCGGCGCACCGGTGAACACCGATGTGTGGTCCGGAGCGACCGAGGTGCAGCACGTGCGGCTGGGCCGGGAGGCCGAGCTCGTCGTCGTCGCGCCGGCGACCGCCGACCTGCTCGCCCGCGTCGCCCACGGCCGCGCCGACGACCTGCTCACTGCCACCCTGCTCACCGCCCGCTGTCCGGTGCTGCTCGCCCCGGCGATGCACACCGAGATGTGGGAGCACCCGGCGACCGTCGCCAACACCGCCGTCCTGCGCGAGCGGGGCGTCACCGTCATGGACCCCGCCGCCGGCCGGCTCACCGGGGCCGACAGCGGCCCCGGGAGGCTGCCCGAGGCCGCCGAGATCGCCGCGGCCGCGCTCGCCTGCCTGGGGCGCGGCGCCGCCGGCGTGCCCCGCGACCTGGTCGGGCGCACCGTGGTGGTCACCGCCGGGGGCACCCGCGAGCCGATGGACCCGGTGCGGTTCCTCGGCAACCGCTCCAGCGGCCGGCAGGGGGTGGCGCTGGCGGCTGCCGCCCGGCTGCGCGGCGCGACCGTGCACCTGGTCGCGGCGCACGTCGCCGTGCTGTCCGAGCGGGGGGACCCGGCAGGGGTGCACGTGCAGCGGGTGGGGAGCGCCCGGGAGCTCGCGGCGGCGGTGCTCGGCCTGGCAGCGGACGCCGACGCGGTGGTGATGGCCGCCGCCGTGGCCGACTTCCGCCCCGCCGAGGTCGCCACTCTCAAGATCAAGAAGGGCGAGGGCGAACCGACCTCCGTGCCGCTGGTCCGCAACCCCGACGTGCTTGCCGGCCTGGGCTCCCGGCGTAGGCGTCCCGGTCAGGTCCTGGTCGGCTTCGCCGCCGAGACCGACGACCTGCTCGCCCACGGTCGCGCCAAGCTGGCCGCCAAGGGTGCCGATCTGCTCGTGGTCAATCGGGTGGGCGCGGAGGAGACGACGGGCACCGGCTTCGAGACCGAGCACAACGCCGCCATCCTGCTCCGCCGGGACGGGAGCGTCGTGGACGTGGCCCGCACCACCAAGTCCCTGCTCGCGCACGCGATCTGGGACACCGTGGGTCCGCTGCTCCCGCCCGGCTAGTCTGTCGGGCACCCGTCCCACCAGCCGAGGAGCCCCGTGGCCAGGCGCCTGTTTACCTCCGAGTCCGTCACCGAGGGCCATCCCGACAAGATCTGCGACCAGATCAGCGACGCGATCCTGGACGCGATGATCAAGGATGACCCGCGCAGTCGGGTCGCCGTGGAGACGCTGATCACGACCGGGCAGGTGCACGTCGCCGGCGAGGTCACCACCTCGACCTACGTCGACATCCCCAGGGTCGTGCGCGACACCATCCTCGGGATCGGCTACGACTCCTCCAAGAAGGGCTTCGACGGGCTGTCCTGTGGCGTGAGCGTGTCGATCGGGGCGCAGAGCAGCGACATCGCGCAGGGCGTCGACACGGCGTATGAGAACCGGGTCGAGGGCGACACCGACGACCTGGACCGGCAGGGCGCCGGTGACCAGGGGCTGATGTTCGGTTTCGCGTGCACCGACACTCCGGAGCTGATGCCGCTGCCGATCGCGCTGGCGCACCGCCTCGCCCGCCGGCTGTCGCGGGTGCGCAAGGACGGCACGGTGGGCTATCTGCGGCCCGACGGCAAGACCCAGGTCACCATCGAGTACGACGGGGACGACCTGCCCGTGCGGCTGGACACCGTCGTCCTGTCCACCCAGCACGCCTCCGACATCGACCTCGACACCCTGCTCGCGCCCGACGTCGCCGAGCACGTCGTCGCCCCGGTCGTCGACGGTCTCGACATCGACACCGAGGGGTACCGGCTGCTGGTCAACCCCACCGGGCGCTTCGAGATCGGCGGCCCGATGGGTGACGCTGGGCTCACCGGACGCAAGATCATCGTGGACACCTACGGCGGGTTCGCGCGCCACGGCGGCGGTGCCTTCTCCGGCAAGGACCCCTCCAAGGTGGACCGGTCCGCCGCCTACGCGATGCGCTGGGTCGCCAAGAACGTCGTGGCCGCCGGCCTGGCCACCAAGTGCGAGGTGCAGGTGGCCTACGCCATCGGCAAGGCCCACCCGGTCGGGCTGTTCGTGGAGACCTTCGGCACCGGCGTGCTGCCCGACGAGCGGATCCAGGATGCCGTGCTCGCCGTCTTCGACCTGCGGCCTGCGGCGATCATCCGCGACCTGGACCTGCTGCGGCCGATCTACTCCCAGACCGCCGCCTACGGCCACTTCGGCCGGGACGAGGTCGACTTCACCTGGGAGTCCACCGCCCGCGCCGAGGCGCTGGCGGCCGCCGCCGGCACCTGACCGACGTCCCGCTGCCGGCACCGCCAGCCCAGCCGCCCGGACTGTCGGACCAGGGTGCTGCACTGCATCCCGTGCAGGACACCCTCGACCTCCCCGGGCGTCGGCGAACCCGGGTGCGGCCGCCGCGCCCCGTCCGGCCGGACCCGGTGCCGGCCGACCGGCTGCCGGTCGCGCGCGTGGCCGTCGACAGCGGGTTGGCGCACCTGGACCGGCCGTTCGACTACCTGGTGCCCGAGGCCATGTCCGCGACGGCGGTGCCCGGGTCGCGGGTGCGGGTGCGGTTGGCGGGCGTGCTAGTCAGCGGCCTGGTGCTCGAGCGGGTTGCCGGCAGCGACCATCCGGGCCGGCTCACGCCGGTGACGGCCGCGGTGTCCGGGGAGCCGGTGCTCACCCCGGAGATCGCCGGCCTGGCCCGCGCGGTCGCCGACCGCTGCGCCGGCGCGCTGGCCGACGTGCTGCGGCTCGCGGTCCCGCCCCGCCACGGCAGGGTCGAGGTGGAGCCACGCCGGGAGTCACCCGCCGCCCCGGCGCCGGCCGCACCCTTGCCGGGCGGGTGGTCGGCGTATTCGGGTGGGGCGGACTTTCTCTCCGCCGTCGCCGCCGGCGGGGCCCCCCGTGGCGCCTGGTCGGCCCTGCCGGGCCCACGCTGGCCGGTGGAGCTCGCGGCCGCCGTCGTCGCCACCGTGGCCGGCGGTCGCGGGGCCGTGGTCGTGGTGCCAGACGCGCGCGACCTCGCCCGCGTCGACGCCGCCCTGACGGCGGCCCTCGGCCCCGGCCGGCACGTGGCGCTCGCCGCGCAGCTGGGGCCCGCGGAGCGCTATCGCCGCTGGCTGCGGGTGCTGCGCGGCGAGGTCCAGGCGGTGGTCGGCACCCGGGCGGCGGTGTGGGCGCCGGTGCGCGACCTCGGGCTCGTCGCGGTCTGGGACGACGGCGACGACAGCCTCGCCGAGCCGCGGGCTCCCTACCCACATGCCCGCGACGTGGCCGTGCTCCGCGCCCACCGGGCGTCGGCCGGGCTGCTGCTCGGTGCGCTCGCCCCCTCGGTGGAGGTCGTCGCCCTGCTGCGCGGCGGCTGGCTGCGCCCGCTGGCACCGTCCCGTCAGACGGTGCGCTCGGTCGCCCCGCGCGTCGTCGCCGCGGGATCGGACGCCGAGCTGGCCCGTGACCCCGCTGCCCGGGCGGCTCGACTGCCGCGGGTGGCCTTCGAGGCCGTCCGGGAGGGCCTGGCCGACGGGCTGCCGGTGCTGGTGCAGGTGCCGCGGCGGGGCTATCAGCCCGGCCTGGCCTGTGCCAGGTGCCGGACGCCGGCCCGCTGCGCCAGCTGCGCGGGACCGCTCGGCCGGCCCGGCGCCGAGCTGCTGCCCTCCTGCCGGTGGTGTGGGCGGCCGCAGGCCGACCACACCTGCCCGGCCTGCGGGGGGACCGGGCTGCGCGCGGTCGCCGTCGGTGAGCGGCGCACGGCGGAGGAGCTCGGCCGCGCGCTGCCGGGGGTCACCGTGCGCACCAGTGGCGGCGACGCCGTGCTCACCCGCGTGCCGGCCGGGCCGTCGCTCGTCGTCGCCACCCCGGGGGCGGAGCCGCTCGCGCCGGACGAGGGGTACGCCGCCGCGTTGCTGCTCGACGGCTGGTCCCTGCTGGGCCGCCCCGACGTCCGGGCGGCTGAGGAGGCGGTCCGGCGCTGGACCGCGGCCGCCTCGCTCGTGCGACCGGGGGGTCGGGTTTTCCTCGGCGCCGACGCCGGCATCCCCGCGGTGCAGGCGCTGGTGCGATGGGACCCCAGCGGGTTCGCGGCCCGCGAGGCGGACGAGCGGGCGGCGTTGCGCTTCCCGCCGGCCGTGCGGATGGCCGCCGTCGAGGGCGCACCGGCGGCGGTGGCCGAGCTGCTGGCGGTCGTGCAGCTGCCCCCCGGCGCCGAGCTGCTCGGGCCCGTCCCCGTCCGGCGCCGCCTCGACGCGGGTCGTGACGGCGACCAGCAGCCGGAGCGTGCCCTGCTGCGGGTGGCACCTCGCGACGGGCCGGCGCTGGCGGCTGCCCTGGCCGTCGCCACCCGGTCGCGGAGCGCCCGCAAGGCCGAGCCGGTGCGCGTGCAGCTCGACCCGCGCGACCTCGGCTGAACGGTCGGGAGCTAATGCACGCGGCCGACCAGCTCCACGGTGTCCCACCACGAGCCGTCAGCGGCTTGCACGCTGGCCACTCCCACCCGGCGCAGCCGCGGGTCGAGCAGGATCGCCCGGTGCCGCGGCGAGGCGAGGTAGGCAGCGAGCAGGTCGCGCGCGGCGACCCGGGGAGCCACGGCCAGCGTCGTCCCCACCGTCTCCGCGACCCGCGCCCCGCCCGTGAGCCGCCCAACCAGGCCGGGGTCGTGCGACAGCTGGGCCGTCTGGACCATCTGCAGCGACCAGATCCGGGCCGCGGCGGTGAGCCGGCGGTCGTGCACGAGCGGCGCGAGGTGGGCCCGGCGGCGGGCGGCGTTGACGCCCGCCAGCAGCTGGCCGTCGAGCTCTCCCGCCCGCCGGGCGGCCCAGCCGGTGGGCACGGCCGCGACGGCTGCCCGTCGGACCTGGGTCGCGGTGCCTGGCACCGCTGCCGCTGCCGCCGCGGGCGAGGCGGTCGTCACAGCTGCCACCGTGGCCGCTGCCCAGCTCGCCGCGGTCAGCACCGCGGCGCGACCCGGCCGGTGGCCGCGCTCACGGGACGGGGGAGGCGAGGGGAGGCGGTACATGGCAGGGCGGTACATGGCAGGGCGGTACAGGGCAGGGCGGTACAGGGCAGGGCGGCGCACGGGCACGAGAGACCTCCTGGGCGCCTGCGGGGTGAGCTGTCGGGTTCGGGCCGGAGTCAGCCCGGCCGGCTCGCGCCGGCTGCACCCCAGGACGCCGCGGCGTCCGCCACCGGGGACGGTGTGGTTCCCCCGCTCCCACCCGGCAACGCTGCGGGCGCCCTCCGCCGGGGTGGGACTCGGCTGGTGCGGCGGACGGCGTGCCGACCCGTGCCGGCACGCCGCACAGTAGCGACATGGGAGCAGCCGAGTAGCCCGAACGGGCTACCCGTCGCTGTCTTTCGGCTCACCCCCACCCGCGGCCTCGGCCAGCCGGACCACCGAGCGCACGCTGGCCGGCAGCGCGGCAGCCATCCGCCGGCCAAGCAGCCGGGACCACGGACCGCCGAGGAATCCGGTGAAGACCAGCCGGTGGCGGACCGAGACGCCGGCCCCGGATGGCACGAGGTCGTACTCGATGCGCAGCCGCGCCAACGGCAGCCGGGTGAGCTCCGTCCAGCCATGCGGAGCCTCGACCCGGGCGAGCCGAAACGCCGTCCGGGGGCCCCGCACCGTCTGCACGTGCCCGCGAGTCCCCCTGGCGAAGGGGCCGCCGAGCTCGACGGTCCGCACCGCGGCGTCCCAGTCGGGCCAGCGGGACGGGTCGCTCCACACCGCCCAGACCGCAGCGGCCGGTGCCGTGGTCGGCTGTTGATGGCAAAGGGCCGGCACACCGGGAGGCTATCGGCACATGATCGTCCGGCCGATCGGCCGGCCCGGCCCGAGCATGGGGCTGGCAGGGCGCTCGTAGGGTGGGGCCCTCATGCGCCTCGTCTTCGCCGGGACCCCGGCCCCCGCCGTACCCGCCCTGCAGGCGCTGCTCGACAGCCCCCGGCACGAGGTCGTCGCCGTCGTGACCCGCCCCGATGCCCCCGCGGGCCGCGGCCGGTCCACCCGCACCAGTCCCGTGAAGGACCTCGCGCTCGCGGCCGGGGTCGAGGTGCTGCAGCCCCAGCGGCCACGCGAGCAGGACTTCCTCGCCCGGCTCGCCACGCTCGGGCCCGACTGCTGCCCCGTGGTGGCCTACGGCGCGTTGGTCCCGCGGGTCGCGCTCGACATCCCGCCCCGCGGCTGGGTCAACCTGCACTTCTCCCTGCTGCCGGCCTGGCGGGGGGCGGCGCCCGTCCAGCACGCGCTGCTGGCCGGCGACGAGGTGACCGGGGCTTCGACGTTCCTGCTCGAGGAGGGGCTGGACACCGGCCCGGTCTTCGGCGTGGTCACCGAGGCGGTGGGGCCCGCCGACACGGCCGGCGAGCTGCTGGAGCGGCTGGCCGCAAGCGGCGCCGGCCTGCTGAGCGCGACGCTGGACGGGATCGCCGACGGCACCCTGGTGCCGCGGCCGCAGCCCCCCGACGGCGTCAGCCTCGGCCCCAAGGTGACCGTGGACGACGCCAGGGTGGACTGGTCGGCGCCGGCGCTGCGGGTGGACCGGCTGCTCCGCGCGACCACCCCGACACCGGGACCCTGGACGACCTTCCGCGGCGCGCGCCTGAAGCTGCGACCGGCGACGCCAGCGGCCCCCGACGCGGCGACCCTCGGCCCGGGACAGCTGCGCGCAGACCGCGCCGGCGTGCTGGTCGGCACCGCCAGCACCCCGCTGGTGCTCGGCGAGGTCAAGCCGGAGGGCAGGGGCTGGCTGCCGGCGGCGGCCTGGGCCAACGGCGCCCGCCTGCTCGCCGACGCCCTCCTGTGAGGCCGCCCGACCCGGCGCGCCACCTCGCCTGGGAGGTGCTGCGCGCCGTCTCCGCCCGCGGTGCCTACGCCAACCTGCTGCTGCCGCAGCTGTTCCGGGAGCGGCGGCTGGACCCCCGCGACCGGGCCTTCGTCACCGAGCTGGCCTACGGCGCGCTACGGGCCGAGGGCACGCTGGACCACGTCCTCGCCCCGGCGAGCCGCCGGCCGCTCGCCGAGGTGGACCCCGGGCTGCTCGACGTGCTCCGCCTCGGTGCCTACCAGCTGCTGCGCACCCGGGTGCCGGCCCACGCCGCCGTGGCCGCGACCGTCGACCTGGCCCGGGCGGTCGCGGGCGAGGGCCCGGCGAAGTACGCCAACGCCGTCCTTCGCACCACGGCCCGGCGGCTGGCCGAGGCGGGCGACGACGTCGCGGCCAGGGTCGGGGCCCCGGCGTACGACGAAGACCCGGTCGGCCACCTGTCGTTGGTCCACGCCCACCCTCGCTGGATCGTGGCGGCGTTCTCCGACGCCCTGGGCGGGGACCTGGTCGAGACCGCCGCCGCGCTGGAGGCCGACGACGCGCGCCCGGTCACCCACCTCGTCGCCCGCCGCCTCGACCGCGATCTGCTGCTCGCCGAGGCCCTGGAGGCCGGGCTGACCGACGCCGAGCCCGGCCCCTGGTCGCCCCGCGCGGTGCGGCTGGCCGGTGGCGACCCGTCCCGGCTTGCCGCGGTCCGGGACGGGCGCGCGGCCGCGCAGGACGAGGGCAGCCAGCTCGTCGCCCTTGCCCTCGCCGACGCCGCGCCCGGCGGGGGCGTGACCGTCGACCTGTGCGCCGGCCCCGGCGGCAAGGCCGCGCTGCTCGCGAGCCTGCTGCCCGATGCGCGGACGATCGCCGTCGAGCTGCGCCCCCACCGCGCACGGCTGGTGGCCGGCGCGCTCGCCGCCGACCCGCGCGCTCTCACGCTGGTCGCCGACGGGACGGCCCCTCCGCTGCTCCCCGGCAGCGCCGACCGGGTGATGGTCGACGCGCCGTGCTCGGGGCTCGGGGCGCTGCGCCGGCGGCCGGAAGCCCGCTGGCGACGCAGCCCGGCGGACGTCGCCGGCCTCGCCCCACTGCAGCGGGCCCTGCTGGGGGCTGCGCTGGACGTGGTCCGCCCGGGTGGCGTCGTCGCCTACGCCACCTGCTCGCCGCACCTGGCCGAGACCCGCGACGTCGCCGCCGCGGTGCTTGCCGACCGGCCCGACGTCGTCGCCCTGGACGCGAGGAGGCACCTGCCGGCGGGGATGCCGGGCCTGGGGGCCGGGCCGGCGGTGCAGCTGTGGCCGCACCGGCACGGCACCGACGCCATGCACGTCGCGCTGCTGCGCCGCGGCGGGGACGGCCGCCCCTAACCTCGGCCGGTGGCCGACGCCCAGCTAGCCCCCAGCCTGCTCGCCGCCGACTTCGCCCACCTCGCCGACGAGGTGGCCGGCATCGCAGCGCTGAGCGACTGGGTGCACGTCGACGTGATGGACCAGCATTTCGTGCCGAACCTCACCGTCGGGCTGCCGGTCGTGCAGAGCCTCCGGCGGGCCACCGACGCCCGGCTCGACTGCCACCTGATGATCACCGACCCTGACACCTGGGCGCCCCGCTACGCCGCGGCGAGCGACAGCGTCACCGTCCACGTCGAGGCGGTGCGCGACGCCCCGGCCACCGCTGCCGCGATCCGGGGGGAGGGCGCCCGGGCCGGCCTCGCGGTCGACCTGGCGACGCCAGTCGAGAGGGTGCTGGCGCTGCTGCCGGCGTACGACATGCTGCTCGTGATGACCATCCAGGCCGGTTTCGGCGGCCAGCAGCTGGTCGAGGCGACCCTGGACAAGGTGCGCACGGCCCGCCGGCACCTCGACGAGCACGGGTTGCACCTGTGGCTGCAGGTCGACGGCGGGGTGAACGCCGAGACCATCGAGCGGTGCGCCGAGGCCGGTGCCGATGTCTTCGTCGCGGGCAGCGCGGTCTTCGGCGCTGACGACCCGGCCGCCGCCGTGGCAGCTCTCCGCACCCAGGCACGATCGGCGAGCCCCCGGCTCCGGCCGTGAGGGAAACCCGAGGCGATGCTTCGGCCTCCAACCGACCGAGGGCGCGTGCTCGGAGCCGGCCTCTATACTTTTGATTCCCTGTATATACTTGACAGGTGACAAAGCATCTTATTGACCTCGACGAACAGGCGCTGGGCGCCGCTCGTGCTGAGCTTGGCACCTCAACCATCCGGGATACGGTGAACGAGGCCCTGCGAAGGGCGACGTTGCAGCGCGGCCGAGACGTCGCTTCCGCGCTCGATAGCCTCGCCCGGACGGACTTGCCGGACCGGGAGGACGCTTGGCGCTGACGTTCCTGGTCGCACGAGCGTCCTCAAGCGCCTGGGGCGTCTGGAGGTCCGCCGTGTCGTCGAGCCGCTCGCCGTGTCGGGGCAACTGGCACGGGCCTCGGTCTCTGACCTTGAGGTCGGCTACTCAGCGCGGAATGCCCGGGAGTGGGACCGCCTTGTCCGCGCGCTGGACGCGTTTGACCTGGTGGAGACGTCTGCAGCGCACGTACGCCGTGCGCTGCAAGTTCAGCGGCTGCTGGCCCAGGCGAGCCAGCGTGGACGTAAGGTGCCGGACCTGCTCATTGCCGCCGCCGCCGAAGAGCTCGACCTGATCGTCCTGCACTACGACGCGGACTTCGATCGGATCGCCTCGGAGACAGGCCAACGCAGCCGGTGGGTGGTGCCGGCTGGCAGTGTCGAGTAGGCGAGCACGTGACGCGGCCCGCTGCTCGAGAGCCTGTCGAGAACGACGCGTCAGCTTCGACCACGGGGTGAAGCGCGGCCACGAGGCCGTCCCACGAGAGGATGAAGCCATGCGATACATGCTTCTGCAGGCCTACGGAGGCGTCGAACTGGAGGGTTGCGTGCCCATGACCGAGTGGGCGCCCACCGACGTGCGGGCCCACATCGACTTCCAGCGCGCCCTGAACGCCGAGCTGCTGGTCACCGGCGAGCTGGTCGACGCGCAGGGGCTCGCCGGTCCGGACGTGGCGAAGTTCGTGGTGTCCGACGGCGTCAACCCGCCGAAGATCATCGACGGTCCCTACCCGGAGTCGAAGGAGCTGCTGGCGGGCTACCGCCAGATCGACGTCGACAGCCTCGACCGCGCTCTGCAGATCGCGGCGCGCTCGTCGGCCGCACCCGGCCCGGGCGGCGTACCGATCCGGCAGCAGATCGAGGTGCGCCAGGTGGTGGGCGCCCCCGACCCCGAAGTGTGACCCGTGTGACCCGTGTGACAGCTGTAACCCGTGTGACAGCTGCGACCGGTCTGACAGACGTGACCCCTCCCGACGTCGAGGGCCTGCTGCGCGAACTCGCCCCGCAGGCCCTCGGCGTGGTCGCTCGCCGGTACGGCGAGTTCGCGGCGGCCGAGGACGCGGTGCAGGAGGCGCTCGTCACCGCCGCCGCGCAGTGGCCGACGGGGCTGCCCGACTGACCCCTGTCGTGGCTCATCACGGTGGCCTCCCGCCGGCTGGTCGAGGACTACCGCCGCACGGACGCCCGCCGGCGGCGCGAGGAGCTCGCCGCCGCGCTCTCGATCCACCAGGAACAGCCGGTGCCCTCGTCGGATGACTTGCTCGTGCTGCTCTTTCTCTGCTGTGACGACACGCTCACGCGGACGCTGTCCATCCCGCTGACGCTGCGTGCCGTCGCCGGTCTCAGCACGCGGGAGATCGCCGCCGCCTACCTCGTCCCGGAGGCGACGATGGCGCAGCGCATCAGCCGCGCCAAGGCCACGCTGCGAGGCCGTCGCTTCGAGCTCCCCGCCGACCCGACCGCGCGCCTGCGCTCCGTGGGCGAGGTCCTGTACCTGCTCTTCAATGAGGGCTACACCTCCTCCAGCGGACCGGACCTGTCGCGCGTCGACCTCGCCGGCGAAGCGATCCGGCTGGCCAGGATGCTGCACGGCCGAGTGCCGGCCGACCCCGAGGTCGCGGGTCTGCTCGCCCTGATGCTCCTCACCGAGGCCCGCCGACCGGCCAGGACGTCCGCGGACGGTGCCCTCGTGCCGCTGGCCACCCAGGACCGCTCGCGCTGGGACCTATCGCTCATCGGCGAGGGCCTGCAGCTGCTCAACGCGACCCTCGCCGTCGGACGCATCGGCGAGTATCAGCTGCTGGCCTCGATCGCCGCACTCCACGACGAGGCCGCGTCGCACGCCTCGACCCGCTGGACGGAGATCGTCAAGGCGTACGCGAAGCTGGAGTCTTTGACGGGCAATCCGATGGTGCGCCTCAACCGTGCCGTCGCGGTCGCCATGGTGCAGGGACCCGCCGCCGGCCTCGCGCTCCTCGAGGGCCTCGACGTGCACGACTCCCATCGGCTGCCTGCCGTCCGCGCGCACCTGCACGAGCAGAGCGGTGACCACACCGCGGCAGCAGACTGCTACGCCGCGGCCGCGGCTCGCACCGCCAACGCGCGCGAGCGCGACTACCTCGTCGAGCAGGCGGCGCGTGTCTCGGCGCCGGAACCCCGGTTGCGGCGTACGCCGAACAGTCGGGGGGTGTCGCCGGGTGTGATACTTCCCGCAGCAGCAAGCACACGCGTGCTCCGGGGCAGGTGCGACTCCTGACCGGCGGTGACAGTCCGCGACCCGACCGCAGCCGGCGGCCGGTTGACCCGGTGCAATTCCGGGACCGACGGTGACAGTCCGGATGGGAGGAGCGCGCGGGCCGCCGCGCGCGCCCGCATCAGCGCGCGTCCCGACCCGCGCCCCCGCCCGCCCCCGGGCCGGACGACGGGAGGGAGCGGGATGACGGTCAGCAGGCGCGAGCTCGCCGCCCTCGCCCGCGCCACCGAGCTCGGCATGGCGGGCCTCGGCTCCACCAGCCCCAATCCCAGCGTGGGCTGCGTCGTCCTCGACGCCACCGGCAGCGTCGCCGGCGAGGGCGCGACCCAACCCCCCGGCGGTCCGCATGCCGAGGTGGTAGCCCTGCGCGCTGCTGGTGGCCGAGCAGCGCGCGGCGGTACGGCCGTCGTCACCCTCGAACCCTGCGCCCACACCGGTCGCACCGGCCCCTGCACCCAGGCGCTGATCGACGCCGGCGTGGCCAGGGTCGTCTACGCCGCAGCCGATCCCGACCCGCTCGCCCGTGGAGGCGCCCACGCGCTGCTCGCCGCCGGCGTCGACGTCGTGCAGACCCCCGACCCCCCGCCGTACCTCCGCCCCTGGCTGGTCGCCGTCCGGCTGGGCCGCCCTGCCGTCACGTGGAAGTACGCCGCCACCCTCGACGGTCGCAGCGCCGCGGCCGACGGCACCAGCCGGTGGATCACCGGGCCTGAGGCCCGCGCCGACGTGCACCTGCTGCGCAGCCGGGTCGACGCCGTCGTCGCCGGCAGCGGCACGGTGCTCGCCGACGACCCGCAGCTCACCGCCCGCGACGCGGCGGGCATGCCGCTGCCCCGGCAACCGTTGCGGGTGGTCGTGGACCGCCGGCACCGCACCTCGGACGCCGCGAGGGTCTTCGACTCGAGCGGCCCGACACTGCGGCTCGACGGCAGCCCGCACGACGTGGTGGACGAGCTGCACGCCCGCGGCGCGCGTCACGTCCTGCTCGAGGGCGGCCCGACGCTCGCCGGTGCGTTTGTCGCAGCGGATCTGGTCGACGAGGTCGTCGGCTACGTCGCACCGGCCCTGCTCGGCGCCGGCCCAGCTGCCCTGGGCGCTGCCGGGATCCCCACCATCGCCGGCGCGCGCCGACTGCGCCTGGTCGACGTGACCACCGTGGGCGGCGACCTCCGCCTAACCGCTCACCGCGACAGGGAGAGCTGAATGTTCACCGGCATCATCGAGGAGCTGGGCAGCGTCGCGGCCGTGCTCGACCAGGGCGACGCCGCCCGCTTCACCCTGTGCGGGCCGATCGTCACCGGCGATGCCGGGCACGGCGACTCGATCAGCGTCAACGGCGTCTGCCTGACCGTCGTCGACGTCGGCGGAGGGGCCTTCACCGCCGACGTCATGAAGGAGACGCTGGCCCGCTCCGGTCTCGGCGCGCTGGTCCCCGGCGACCCGGTCAACCTGGAGCGGGCTGTCCGGGTCACCGACCGCCTCGGCGGCCACGTCGTGCAGGGTCACGTCGACGGCACCGGCCGGGTCGTGGCCGTCACCCCGGCCGAGCACTGGACCGTCGTGCGGGTCGCCCTGCCGGCCGGTCTGGACCGCTACGTCGTGGAGAAGGGGTCCATCACCGTCGACGGCGTCTCGCTCACGGTCACCGCCGTCGATGCCGACGCCTTCGAGGTCTCGCTGATCCCCACCACGCTTGCGCTCACCACCCTCGGGACCAAGCTCCCCGGGGACCCCGTCAACCTCGAGGTGGACGTCATGGCCAAGTACGTCGAGAAGTTGCTCGCCGCCCGCGGGAGCGCCCGGTGACCACGCCGGTCGCGGCCGGGGACGACCGGTTCGGCACCATCGAGCAGGCGATCGCCGACGTGGCGGCCGGCAAGGCGGTCGTGGTCGTCGACGACGCGGACCGGGAGAACGAGGGCGACCTGATCTTCGGCGCCGAGATGGCGACGCCGGAGCTGGTCGCCTTCATGGTGCGACACACGTCCGGATTCATCTGCGCCCCGTTGGAGGATGCCGACGCCGATCGGCTCGAGCTGCCCCCGATGTTCCACACCAACCAGGACGCGAGGGGTACGGCGTACACGGTCACGGTCGACGCGCGCGCCGGCGTCAGCACCGGCATCAGCGCCGCCGATCGCGCCCACACGATCCGGCTGCTTGCCGACCCGGCGACGCACTCGACCGACCTCTCCCGACCAGGGCATGTGGTCCCGCTGCGGGCCCGTCCCGGCGGTGTGCTGCGGCGCACCGGGCACACCGAAGCCGCCGTCGACCTGGCCCGCCTGGCCGGGCTGCGACCCGCCGGCGTCCTCTGCGAGATCGTCAACGACGACGGCACGATGGCCCGACTCGCCGACCTGGTGCCGTTCGCGCGTGAGCACGGGCTGACGCTCGTGTCCATCGCCGATCTCGTCGCCTACCGCCGGCGTCACGAGTCGCAGGTGCGCCGGGTGGCCGAGGCGAGCATCCCCACCAGCCACGGTGAGTTCCGCGCGGTCGGCTTCGAGTCGGTCCTGGACGGCACCGATCACGTGGCGTTGGTCCGCGGCGACGTCGGCGACGGTATCGACGTGCTGGTGCGGGTGCACTCCGAGTGCCTCACCGGGGACGTCTTCGGCAGCCGGCGCTGTGACTGCGGCCCGCAGCTGGACGCCTCGCTGGCCCGGGTGGCGCAGGAGGGCAGGGGAATCGTGCTCTACGTCCGTGGCCACGAGGGTCGCGGCATCGGCCTGATGCACAAGCTGCAGGCCTATCAGCTGCAGGAGGCCGGGGCCGACACCGTGGACGCCAACACCGAGCTGGGGCTGGCGGCGGACGCCCGCGACTACGGCACCGGCGCCCAGATCCTCGTCGATCTCGGGGTGCGCACCATGCGCCTGCTGACCAACAACCCGGACAAGCGCGCTGGCCTGGAGGGCTACGGGTTGGAGATCGTCGACCGGGTCCCGCTGCCCGTGCACCCGACGCCGGAGAACCTGCGCTACCTGCGGACCAAGCGCGATCGGATGGGCCACGACCTGCCGGGCCTGGAGGAATTCTCGGGCGGGGGTATGGCACCGACTGCGGCAGGATCGGGGGCGTGAGCGGCAGCGGCGCCCCGGACGACGACGACACCCTCGACGCCGCCGGCCTGCGCGTGGCGGTGGTCGCCGCCCGCTGGCACGCCGGAGTCGCCGACGCCCTGCTGGCCGGAGCGGTCGCCGCCTGCGGGCAGGCCAAGGTGCCGGACCCGACCGTGGTGCGGGTGCCAGGCGCCTTTGAGCTGCCGATCGTGGCCCGCGAGCTCGCCGGGTCGCACGACGCCGTCGTCGCCGTCGGACTCGTGCTCCGCGGCGGCACCCCACACTTCGACTTCGTCTGCGCGGCAGCGACGGACGGCCTGACCCGGGTCGCCCTGGACACCGGCGTGCCGGTCGGCTTCGGCCTGCTCACCTGCGACACCGAGGAGCAGGCCCGCGACCGCGCCGGGCTGCCCGGCAGCCGGGAGAGCAAGGGTCGCGAGGCGGCCACCGCTGCGCTGCAGACCGCCCTCGTCCTACGCAGCCTGCGGGCGCCCGCCATCCGCACCGGCTTCTAGACCCGCCCGTCCCGCCGACCGGAAGGCCATCGTGCTCAGCCTCGTCCTGCCCAAGGGCTCCCTGGAGAAGCAGGTCCTGGAGCTGTTCGCCTCCGCCGACCTCACCGTCGTGCGGGGCGGTGACCGGGATTACCACGCCCGCATCGACGACCCGCGGATCGACCGGGTGCGCTTCCTGCGGCCGCAGGAGATCCCGACCTACGTCGAGCAGGGCATCTTCGACCTCGGCATCAGCGGCCGGGACTGGGTCACCGAGACCGGGGCCGACGTGGTGAGCCTCGGCGAGATCGGCGGCGGCCGCGCCGGCGAGGCGGTCGTGCAGGTCGTGCTCGCGGTCCCGAGGGAGTCGCCCTGGACGAGCGTGCACGATCTGCCGGAGGGTGTGCGGATCTCCACCGAGATGCCTGAGACCACCCGCCGCTTCCTCGACGACGCCGGGGTGAAGGGCCGGGTCTTCACCAGCCACGGGGCCACCGAGGCCAAGATCCCCGACATCGTCGACGCCATCGTGGACCTCACCGAGACCGGCTCCTCGCTGCGCAAGGCGGGCCTGAAGGTGATCGCCACGCTGCTGACCAGCCGCACCGAGCTGCTGGCCAACCGCGCGGCCTACGACGACCCCGGGCGCAGGGCGGCGATGGACGATATCTCCCTGCTACTGCAGGGCGCGCTGCGGGCCCGGGCCCACACCTACCTGCTGCTCAACGTCGCCGCCCACGATCTCGCCGCCGTCCTCGCGCAGCTGCCGGCGCTGGGATCGCCGACCGTGACCAGCCTCGCCGACGGTGGGCACTCTGTCGGCACCGTCGTGCCCAAGCGGGGGATCAACGAGCTGCTCCCGTCGCTGCGCGCCGCCGGTGCCAGCGACATCCTGGAGCTGCCGATCTCCAAGATCATTTGACCCCTCGCACGGCCACGCTGCTCGCGGTGGCCGGGGGATCGCTGCTCGCCATTCAGTCCCGGGTGAACGGCACCCTGGCTGGCGATCTCGGCAGCCCCCTGCCGGCGGCGGCCGTCAGCTTCGCCGTCGGGGCCCTCGCCACCGGGGCCGCCGTGCTGGCGAGCGGCGCACTGCGGCCCGCGCTCGAAGCAGTGCGCGCGCACCGGCCGCCGCCGTGGCAGTGGTGCGGGGGGCTCGGCGGGGCCACCCTCGTCGGTGCCAGCGCCTACGCCGTACCGCTGATCGGCGTCGCCTTCCTGACCGTCTGCACGGTCGCCGGCCAGACCGCCGGCGGGCTCGTGGTGGACCGCGCCGGGTTCGGCCCCAGCGGGCGACACCGCATCACCGGGGCGCGGGCGGCCGGGGCGACGCTGGCCGTGGTCGCCCTGCTGCTGGCAGCGGCCGGACACGGTGGTCGGGCCAGGCCGGCACTGTTCGCGCTGCTCGCCGTCGCCGGCGCCACCGTCGCCCTGCAGCAGGCGGCGAACGGGCGGCTGTCCACGGCGACCGGGCAGCCGGTCTTCGCCTCCCTCGTCAGCTTCGTCGGCGGCACGGTCGCGCTGGTCGCGGTCTGCCTGGGTCAGGCCAGCTCCGGCCACCTCGGGTCCTTGCAGTGGCCCGATCCCGGCCACGGCTGGCTCTATCTCGGTGGGCTCGGCGGCGCTGCGTACATCACGATGTCCACCCTGGCAGTCCGGGTGCTCGGCGTGCTCGGGCTGTCGCTGGCCTCGATCGCCGGCCAGCTGCTCGCCGGCGTACTGCTCGACGTGGTCGCCCCCAGCGGCGACGGCCTCCAGCCGCTGACCGTCGTCGCGGTCGTGCTCACCGTCGGCGCGGTGTCGCTGGCGGGCCGGACCCCGCGCCGGGCAGGATTGCCGACATGACGAGTGCCCCCGCTGACGAGGAACAGCCCAGGCCGCCGCTTCCGCCCTTCACGGAGGAGACCGCGCGGCAGAAGGTGCAGGCCGCCCAGGACGCGTGGAACACCCGCGACCCGCGCACGGTGTCGCTGGCATACACGCCAGACTCCCAGTGGCGCAACCGCGACGAGTTCTTCGCCGGCCGCGCGGCGATCGTGGACTTCCTGACCCGCAAGTGGGCGCGCGAGCGGGACTACCGGTTGGAGAAGGAGCTGTGGGCCTTCCATGGCCACCACATCGCCGTCCGCTTCACCTACGAGTCGCGCGACACCGGGGGCCAGTGGTGGCGCAGCCACGGCAACGAGCTGTGGGAGTTCGCCCCCGACGGCCGGATGGCGCGCCGCGACGCGAGCATCAACGACATCGCCATCGACGAGGCGGACCGCAGGCTCCGATGACGCAGCTGAAGCAGCTCCCGCGGTCCAGCGGCGACACCGGCGCGGCCGACCCGGTGCTGGCTGCGGCGCTCGCCGCGGATGACCGCACGACAGCGCTGTCCCTGCTGCCGCGGTCCCGGCTCTTCGTGCCGATCGGCGCGGCGATCGTGACCGGCGGGGTGGACCCCGGCACCGGGCCGGCCATGAACAGCGTGGACAGCGTGGACAAGCAGAGCGACACCCTGTTGGCGCTGCTGGAGGACGCGTCCGGGCGCCGGTGGCTGCCGGCGTTCAGCGGGATCCCGGCGTTCGCGCGCTGGTCACGCACCCACCGGCCGGTGCGTGCCAGCGGGGCCGACCTCGCCGGCGAGGCGCTCGGCCGTGGCTTGGCCGGGCTGGTGGTCGACCCGGCCGGTCCCGCCCCGCTGGTCGTGGAGGGGGTGGCGCTGGTCGCGGTCGGCGACGGGCGGGCGCCGGGGACGATGACCGAACGGGTGCCGCTGCGCCTGCGACCGGCAGCGGGCGCGGTCCCTGACCTCGGTGAGGTCGTGACCGAGGCGCACCGGATCGAGGTCTCGACCGACGGCGGCCGACGCTGGGCCACGGCTCTCGGCGTGGTCCCGGCCCCCGGCACGTCCGTCGCTGTCCTGGCGACAGCCGCCCTGGCCGCGGGCTGGACCCAGGACCTGGTCCCGCTCGCCGGCGGCCTCCTCCGCCAGGCCCGCGGCGAAGGTCTCCCGGGCGGCTCGTGACCCAGCGGTTCAGCGCGGGAGCCGCCCGGCCAGCTCCGCATCCGACTCCAGCAGCGGCTCGATCCGCACCCCGGCCGCCGCGAGCAGACGCCGTACCCGGGACATGCGCGCACTGACTCGGTCGAGCCGGTCACCCCGCGGCGGGATACACCGCGCCGGTGAGCCGCTCGCCAGGGCCCTGACCGGGCTCGTCCGGCCAGGGCGACGCCTCCCGGAAGGCCAGCTGCAGCGAGCGCAGCCCGTCCCGCAACGGGCCGGCGTGCAGTCCGACGTACTCGGCACTGGCGGTTACCAGCCCCGCCAGCGCGGTGATCAGCCGCCGGGCCTCGTCGAGGTCGACCGGGTCGCCCGGGCCCCCCAGCCCGAGTCGCTCAGCCGCCGCACTCATTAGCAGCACCGCGGCCCGGCTGATCACCTCGACGCTGGGGATCTCGGCCAGTTCGCGGCCGGGCAGGTCGTCGGGAAGGGCGGGGTCGACCACGGTGTTAGCCTTTCACGTTGACCAGCCGTCCCCTCGCGGGGGCGGCAGCCAAGCGGGGCCAGCGGCCCCCACCCGGCCGCCGGCAGGCGCACCGGGTCGGTCCACCGGCGGCCCGCGAGGGTCGTCGGAGGCTCCTGCGCGGCGGTCAGGCGGCTCCACAGCCACGCCCCACAGCCGAGCCCTGCAGTCCAGAGTCCAGGAGACACACATCAGCACTGAGCCCCGCATCAACGACCGCATCCGCGTGCCCGAGGTCCGCCTCGTCGGCGCCGAGGGAGAGCAGATCGGCATCGTCGCCACCGGTGAGGCCATGCGCCTCGCCGAGGAGGCCGACCTCGATCTGGTCGAAGTCGCGCCGATGGCGCGCCCGCCGGTGTGCAAGTTGATGGACTACGGCAAGTTCAAGTACGAGACCGCGCAGAAGGCCAGGGAGTCGCGCCGCAACCAGACGCTGACGATCATCAAGGAGATGAAGCTCCGGCCGAAGATCGACCCGCACGACTACGAGACGAAGAAGGGCCACGTCGTGCGCTTCCTGCGCGCCGGCGACAAGGTCAAGCTGACCATCATGTTCCGCGGGCGTGAGCAGTCCCGGCCCGAGCTGGGGTTCAGGCTGCTGCAGCGGCTCGCCGAGGACGTGCAGGAGCTGGGGTACGTCGAGAGCTCGCCCAAGCAGGACGGCCGAAACATGATCATGGTCATGGCGCCGCACAAGACGCCCCCCAAGACCACCCGCGTCGAGGAGCCGGCCCGGGCGCCCGCGCCGGCGCCCGCTGCTGCCCCCCCGGTCGAGCCCGCGCCGGGCACCGCGCCCACCCCCGCCTGACCCCCACCACGACGACGGAGGAACCACCCATGCCGAAAAACAAGGTGCACAGCGGCGCCAAGAAGCGCTTCAAGGTCACCGGTGCCGGCAAGCTGCGCCGGGAGGGCGCCAACCGGCGCCACCTGCTGGAGCACAAGTCCTCGCGCCGCACCCGGCGCCTCGACGGCACCTTTGACGTCGCGCCGGCCGATACCGGGCGCATCAACAAGCTGCTCGGCCGTTAGCCCGCCGGCCCCACCGCCCGGCCCAGCCACCACCACCACCACCACCACCACCACGACGAGAAGACGAGACCCCTGCCATGGCACGCGTGAAGCGGGCAGTCAACGCCCAGAAGAAGCGACGCACCACGCTCGAGCTCGCCAGCGGCTACCGCGGCCAGCGCTCCAGGCTGTACCGCAAGGCCAAGGAGCAGGTCCTGCACTCCATGACCTATTCCTACCGGGACCGTCGCGCCAGGAAGGGTGACTTCCGGCAGCTGTGGATCCAGCGGATCAACGCGGCGGCCCGAGCGGAGGGCATGACCTACAACCGCTTCGTGCAGGGCCTGCGGCTGGCCGAGATCGAGGTCGACCGCAAGGTCCTCGCCGACCTTGCCGTCAACGACGCCCCGGCGTTCGCCGCTCTGGTGGCGGCGGCGAAGGCGGCCTTGCCGGCCGACGTCAACGCCCCGGCTGCCTGACCTGCCGGAGCTGCTCAGCCTGCGCTCGGCGTACGTCGTCGCCGCCCGTCGCCTGCTGCGACCGGCGGGTCGGCGGGCGGCCGGGCGGTTCCTCGTGGAGGGCCCCCAGGCGGTGCGGGCGGCCGTGGCGGCGGGGGCGCTGGAGCAGCTGTTCGCCACCCCCTCGGGCGCCGAGCGGCACCCGGACCTGCCGGTGACGGCGCTGGTGGACGACCGGGCGCTCGACGCCTTGGCCGAGACGGTCACCCCGCAGGGCCTCGTCGGCACCGCCAGGCTGGTGACCGTCGGCCTGGCCGGCGCGCTCGCCGGCCCCCCCCGGCTCGTCTGCGTGCTCGTGGAGCCTCGCGACCCTGGCAATGCCGGCACTGTGATCCGCTGTGCGGACGCCGCGGGGGCCGACGCCGTGGTCCTCGTGGGGGACGCCGTCGACCCCCACAACGGCAAGTGCGTCCGTGCCTCGGCCGGCTCGCTGTGGCACCTGCCCATCAGCACCGGGGAGGGGCTGCCGACCGTCGTCGACGCCCTGCGCCGCGCGGGGCTCCGCGTCGTCGCTGCCACCGGGCACGCCGACCGCGATCTCGACGCGGCCTCCGACGCGGGGGAGCTGGCGGCGCCGACCGCCTGGCTGTTCGGCACGGAGGCCGACGGGCTCCCGCCGGAGGCGCTGGCGCTCGCGGACGCCTCCGTGCGCGTCCCGATGCACGGCTCCGCCGAGTCGCTCAACCTCGCGTCCGCCGCCGCGGTCTGCCTCTACGCCAGCGCCAGCGCCCAGCGCCGACCCTGACCGGCCGACTCTGACCGGCCGACTCTGACCGGCCGAGCCCGCGTCGCCGATCCCGCGCTGCCGACCATGGGCAAACGGGTCGCGGTGGGCGGATCCCCCCTGGCAGACTGGGGCACCGTGAGCGGTTCGCCGTACGACGACCTGCCAGACGGGGTGCTCGTCCTGGACCCGGCCGGCACGGTCACCAGCCTGAACGTCGCTGGCGGGGCACTGCTCGGCGTCGACCCCCCGGCCGCCGCCGGCCGGCCGGTCCGCGAGGTGCTGCCGCTGATCACCCGGGCCGGTGACGACTGGTGGACCTGTGTCGACGGCTCCGCCCGGCTGCCCCGCACCACCCGGCAACCCGAGCGGCTGCTGGCCGTGCCCGCCGCCCCGGACGGCGGTCGCGACGCCGATCTCGACCTCACCGTCGCCGCCCGCTGGGTCAAGGACGGCGGCCGGCTCGTGCGCAGCGTCGTCACCTTCCGCGACACGGCTGCGCGGGTGCGCGGGGAGCGCTCCAGTGCCGACCTGGTGAGCACCGTCGCCCACGAGCTGCGCTCGCCGCTGACCTCTGTCAAGGGGTTCACCGCCACGCTGCTGGCGAAGTGGGACCGCTTCCCCGACGAGCAGAAGAAGCTGATGCTGCAGACGGTCAACGCCGACGCCGACCGGGTGACGCGGTTGCTGACCGAGCTGCTCGATGTCAGTCGGATCGACGCCGGTCGACTGGAAATGCGCCGTCAGGTGGTCGACCTCCCCGCCGCGGTGCGCAAGGCGTTCACCGGCCGAGTCGCAAGCGGGGACGACGAGGCGCGCTTCGAGCTGCTCGGGCGCGGTGAGCTGCCCGAGCTGTGGCTGGACCCCGACAAGGTCGATCAGATCGTCGGGAACCTGGTGGAGAACGCCGTGCGGCACGGCGCCGGCAGGGTCACGGTCCGGCTCGACCCACTGCCAGGGCCGGCGCGGGGGGCGCTGCTGACGGTGTCCGACGAGGGTGCCGGCATCGCGCCCGAGATGGTCGGTCGCGTGTTCACGAAGTTCTGGCGTGGGGGCCAGCGCCGCGGTGGCACCGGGCTGGGGCTCTACATCGTCAAGGGGCTCGTCGAGGCGCACGGTGGCACGATCCTGGCGGCCAGCAGTCCGTCGGGGGGTGCGGAGTTCCGGGTGGTGCTTCCCGCCGGGGTGGCTCCGTACGACGAATGACGAGCGGCTCATCCGCGCGGACGCAATGGTTGTCGGCAGCCCGGTCTGGCGCCACTAGCGTTGCGCCGGTGAGCGGCCCGTCCTACGACCCGGTGCAGGTGAGCGCCTTGCAGCCCGAGGCGCTGGCCGATGCCCTGGCCGCGGGCGAGCAGGCGTTCGCCATGGCGGCCGACCCGGCGGCGCTGGTCGAGGCGCACCGCGCGCACCTGGGGGACCGCAGCCCGGTGGCGCTGGCCCGGCGCGACATCCGGGCGTTGCCACCGCAGGCTCGCGTCGCCGCCGGCGGCCGCGTCAACCAGGTGCTGACCGCGCTCGCCGCCGCCCACACCGCGCGCCGGGAGGTGCTCGACGCCGAGGCCATGGCGCTGCGCCTGGCCGCCGAGCGCGTGGACGTCACGCTCCCCGTCGAGCCTGCCGACGCGCACGGCGCCCGCCATCCGGTCACCACCATCCAGGAGCGGGTGGCCGACCTGTTCCTCGCCATGGGCTGGGAGATCGCCGAGGGTCCCGAGGTGGAGGCCGAGTGGTTCAACTTCGACGCCCTCAACATGGCCGAGGACCATCCGGCCCGCAGCGAGCAGGACACCTTCTTCGTCGCCCCCGCAGGCAGCGGCGTCGTGCTGCGCACCCAGACGAGTCCGGTGCAGATCCGCACCCTGCTCAGCCGACCGCTGCCCGTCTACGTCGCCAGCCCGGGCCGGGTATACCGCGCCGACACCGTGGACGCGACGCACCTGCAGACCTTCAGCCAGTGTGAGGGTCTGGTCGTCGACGAGGGCATCACGATGGCGCACCTGAAGGGCACCCTGGACGCCTTCGCCCGGGGCATGTTCGGTGCCGGCATCGTGACCCGGCTGCGCCCGTCGTACTTCCCCTTCACCGAGCCCAGCGCCGAGGTCGACGTGCAGTGCTTCGTCTGTCGCGGCACCGGAGTCATCGCAGCTGCCGACCGTGCCGACGGTGCAGGCGGGGCCGCCCGCTGCCCCACCTGCCGGGGCGAGGGCTGGATCGAGTGGGGCGGCTGCGGGATGGTCAACCCCGCGGTGCTGCGCGCGTGCGGCATCGTCCCGGTGGAGGACGGCGGTCCCTGGAGCGGCTTCGCCTTCGGGATGGGCCTGGAGCGCACCCTCATGCAACGCCACGACATCGCCGACATCCGCGACCTCGTCGAGGGCGACGCGCGCTTCACCCGCGCCTTCGGGGTGGAGGGCTGATGCGCGTCCCGATGTCCTGGCTGGTCGAGCTGGTCCCCGCCGTCGGCGGCGTGGCCGCCGAGGAGATGGCCGCCCGGCTCACCAGGGCCGGCCTCGCCGTGGAGGGCATCGAGTCCACCGGCGGTGGGGTCAGCGGCCCGGTCGTCGTCGGCCGGGTCGCGGACATGGTCGAGGAGCCACAGAAGAAGAAGTCGATCCGCTGGTGCCAAGTCGACGTCGGCGAGGCCCAGTCGCGCGGGATCGTCTGCGGCGCAGCGAACTTCGCCGTCGGAGACCTGGTCGCGGTGGCGCTGCCCGGCGCCGTGCTGCCCGGTGGGTTCGCGATCAGCGCGCGGCAGACCTACGGCCATGTCAGCGACGGCATGATCTGCTCCGCGCGCGAGCTCGGGGCCGGTCAGGAAGCCGGCGGCATCCTCGTCCTGCCGGCCGGGACCCCCGTCGGTGCCGGCGTCGTCGACCTGCTCGGCCTGCACGCCGACACCGTGCTCGACGTGGCGGTCACGCCGGACCGCGGCTATGCGCTGTCGTTGCGCGGGATCGCCCGGGAGACGGCGACGGCGTTCGAGCTGCCCTTCGCCGACCCCGGCGTCGCGACGCTGCCTCCCGCCGGTGCGGCTGGTCCGGCCGTCCGCGTCGACGACCCGGCCGGCTGCGACCGCTACGTCGCCCGCACGGTCAGCGGCCTGGACCCGACGGCGAGCACGCCGCTGGTGCTGCAGACCCGGTTGGCGGCCGCCGGGATGCGCCCGATCTCGCTGGCCGTGGACGTCACCAACGTGGTGCTGCTCGGCCTGGGACAGCCGCTGCACGCGTTCGACCGGGAGCTCCTGACCGGGGCCCTGGTCGTGCGCCGGGCGGCGGTGGGTGAGCGGCTGCGCACCCTCGACGGTGTCGACCGCCAGCTCGACCCGGCCGACCTCGTGATCGCCGACGACTCCGGCCCGGTCGCGCTGGCCGGCGTGATGGGCGGCCGGGCCACCGAGGTGACCTCCTCGACGAGGAGTGTGCTGCTGGAGGCGGCGCACTTCGACCCGGCCACAGTGGCCGCTGCCGCGCGGCGGCACGGGCTCCCGAGCGAGGCGAGCCGCCGCTTCGAACGCGGCGTTGACGGCGCGCTCGCCCCGCACGCGGCCCAGGCCGCCGTCGAGCTCCTCGTCAGCCACGGCGGCGCCACCGCCGACCCCGGTGGGACCGACGTCGACCTGCGGCACCCACCCCGGGTGCTGGAGCTGCCCGACGGCGCGACCACCCGCAAGGCCGGACGGCCCTACGACACCGACACCGTCGTACGTCGGCTGACCGACGTCGGCTGCCGGGTCGCGCGCACCCCTGCCGAGGTCCTGGAGGTGCTGCCCCCCAGCTGGCGGCCCGATCTGACCGGCGAGGCGGAGCTGATCGAGGAGGTGATCCGCCTCGAGGGATACGAGACCGTTCCCTCGGTGTTGCCGAGGGCAGTCTCCGGCCGCGGCCTCCCGCGCGGTCAGCTCGCCCGCCGGGCCGTCGGGCGGGCGCTCGGCCACGCCGGGCTTACCGAGGTCGTGGTGCCTCCCTTCCTCGGGCCCCGCGACCTGGAGGCGCTCGGCCTGCCGCCGGGAGACGACCGCTGGCACGCCACCGCACTGGCCAACCCGCTCGACGAGCGGGCCGGGCTGCTGCGCACCACCGTGCTGCCCGGCCTGCTCGCCGCCGCCGTGCGCAACGTCGGACGGGGGACCCGCGACGTCGCCCTGTTCGAGGTCGGCCGGGTCTTCCGTCCCGGACCGGGTCCGCTGCCGCCGGCGCCCCGCCCGGCGACGACGCAGCGTCCTGACGATGCCGCCCTCGCCGCGCTGGATGCCGCCCTGCCGGCGCAGCCGTGGCGGGTGGGCGTCGTGCTCACCGGCCTCGCGGTCCAGCCCGGGTGGCGCGGCGAGACTGCGCCGGCGCGGGCCGCCGACTGGGGCGACGCCGTCGCGGCCGCCCGGACGGTCGTGACCGCGGTGGACGTCGGCCTGCGCGAGGCCCTGGTCGTCAGCGCCGACGACCACGCGCCCTGGCACCCCGGCCGATGTGCCGCGTTGCACGTCGCGGGCGGCCCCGACGGGCACGGCGGCGAGGGCGGCGGGGGCGTGCTGGTGGGTCACGCCGGGGAGCTGCACCCCGCGGTCGTCGCCCGGCTCGGGCTGCCCGACGGTGCCTGCGCCGCCGAGCTCGACCTGGACCTGCTCATCGCCGCCGCAGCCGGGGCGCCCCCGCGCGCGCCGCTCGTCGCGCCGTACCCGCCGATCGGTCGTGACGTCGCGCTCGCGCTCCCCGCGGACGTGCCCGCGGCCGCGGTCGCCGCGGCACTGCGGGCCGGCGCCGGCCCGCTGCTGGAGGGGCTGCGGCTGTTCGACCGCTACGCCGGCGCCACGGTCGGGGACGGCAAGGTGTCGCTGGCCTTCCGGCTGACCCTGCGCGCCGCCGACCGCACGCTCACCGACGCGGAGGCCAACATCGCGCGCGACGCGGCGGTGGCCGCCACCGAGCCGCTCGGCGCGGTCCTGCGCAGCTGACCCGGCGATTGCATGGTCATGCAGTGCCCCGTGTAGAGTTGCAGTCATGGGAGCACGGGTGGCGGTGGCCGGCGCGAGCGGCTACGGCGGGGGAGAGCTGCTGCGACTGCTGTCTGCGCACCCCGAGGTCGAGCTCGCGTCGCTAGCGGCGGGCAGCAACGCCGGCCGGCCCGTCACCGACGTCCATCCGCACCTGCGTAGCTTCGCCGGCCGCAGCTTTGACGGGACCGACGCCGCCCTGCTCGCCGACGCCGACGCGGTGCTCCTGTCGCTGCCGCACGGACAGTCCGCCGCGCTGGCCGGCCGGCTCCCCGACGGGCTCCCGGTGCTCGACCTCGGAGCCGACTTCCGGCTGGCCGACGCCGCGGCATGGCAGCGGTTCTACGGCGGGGAGCACGCCGGCACCTGGGCCTACGGACTGCCCGAGCTCCCCGGCCAGCGGGAGCGGCTCACCGGCGCCACCAGGGTGGCCCTGCCCGGATGCTATGCCACGACCGTCCTGCTCGCGCTCGCGCCGCTGGTCGCCGCCGGTCTCGTCGACGCCTCCGACCTCGTGGTGGTGGCGGCCAGCGGGGTCTCGGGCGCGGGGCGCACCGGCGGTGGCGGCCCCGGTGCCGCCGACACGATGGGCGACGTCTCGGCGTACAAGCCCGGCGCCCACCAGCACGCGCCCGAGATCGCGCAGGCGCTCGAGCCGCTGGCGCCGGGCGCCGTGGGGCTGAGCCTGACGCCGCTGCTGGTCCCGATGGCCCGCGGCCTGCTGGCCACCTGCACGGCCCGCACCGACGCCGACACCGCATCGCTGCGGCAGGCCCTGCAGCAGGCGTACGCCGTGGAGCCGCTCGTGCACGTGCTGGCGCCGGGGGAGTGGCCGCACACCGCCGCCACCCTCGGCAGCGGCAGCGCCCACGTGCAGGTGACCCGTGGGGAGGGTGGTCGGGCGGTCGCCGTGGCCGCGCTGGACAACCTCGGCAAGGGCGCGTCCGCCCAGGCCGTCCAGGTGCTCAACCTGCTGCTGGGGATACCGGAGACGACGGGCGTCCCCGTCGACGGCGTGGCCCCGTGACTGTGACTGCTGCCCAAGGGTTCCGGGCCGCCGGGGTGGTGGCGGGCCTCAAGTCGAGTGGCCTGCCCGACCTCGCCCTGGTGGTCAACGACGGTCCGGGGACCGCAGCGGCCGGCGTCACCACCACCAACCGGGTGCACGCAGCCCCGGTGGCCTGGACGCGCCAGGTCCTGCGCGACGGCCGGGCCACCGCCGTCGTGCTCAACAGCGGTGGGGCAAACGCCTGCACCGGCCCCGAGGGGTTCGCTGACACGCACGCCACCGCCGAGCGGGTCGCCGCCGCGGTCGGTACCAGCGCCAGCGATGTCGCGGTCTGCTCCACCGGGCTCATCGGCGAGCGGCTCCCCATGCACCTGCTGCTCCCCGGCGTCGACGCCGCGGCGGCCGCGCTCAGCGGCAGTGGGGGAGACCGTGCCGCCGAGGCGATCCGCACCACCGACACGGTCGCCAAGACCGCCGTGCATGGCGATCCGGCCGGCTGGACCGTGGGGGGGATGGCCAAGGGAGCCGCCATGCTCAGCCCGGCGCTCGCGACCATGCTGGCCGTGCTGACCACCGACGCCGATGTGGCGGCCGCCGGGCTCAACGAGGCGCTGCGGGCTGCCAGCCGTCTCACCTTCGAGCGGGTGGACTCCGACGCCTGCCTGTCCACCAACGACACCGTGCTGCTGCTGTCCTCCGGTGCCAGCGGGGTCGTCCCCGATCCACGCGACTTCGCCCGTGCCGTGCTCGGCGTCTGCGCCGACCTCGCCGCTCAGCTCGTCGCCGACGCCGAGGGCGCCAGCAAGGAGGTGCGGATCGACGTCGTCGGCGCGGCCACCGAGGCCGACGCCCTCGAGGTCGCCCGCGCCGTCGGCCGCTACCCCCTGCTCAAGTGCGCCCTGCGCGGCAACGACCCCAACTGGGGCCGCGTCCTGGCCGCGGTCGGCACCACGTCGGCGGCGTTCGCACCCGAGGCCATCGACGTCAGCATCAACGGCGTCGAGGTCTGCCGGGCCGGCGGCATCGGCGCGGACCGGTCCCTGGTCGACCTGGCCCCCCGCGCCGTGCGGATCACGGTCGACCTGCACGCCGGCGGTGCCGCGGCGTTCGTGCTCACCAACGACCTGACCGAGGACTACGTCCGACTCAACAGCGCCTACTCCACATGAGCGGGCTCACCAGCACCCGCGACCGCTCGGACCAGTCCACCGCCAAGACCCTGGTCGAGGCGCTGCCGTGGATGCAGGCCTTCCGCGACGCTATCCTGGTTGTGAAGTACGGCGGCAACGCGATGACCACGCCGGAGCTGCAGGCCGCCTTCGCCGAGGACATGGTCTTCCTGCACCACGTCGGCCTGCGCCCGGTAGTGGTGCACGGTGGCGGCCCGCAGATCACCAGGCACCTGGACCGGCTCGGCGTCACCAGCAGCTTCCGAGGCGGCCTGCGCGTCACCGACGCGGAGACCATGCGGGTCGTGCGGATGGTCCTCGTGGGTGAGGTCAACCGCGAGGTCGTCGGGCTGGTCAACGCCTTCGGCCCCTACGCCGTTGGCATGTCCGGCGAGGACGCGCACCTGTTCACCGCCCGGCGGCGCCCCGCCGTGGTCGACGGCGAGGAGGTCGACGTCGGGTTCGTCGGCGACGTGGTCGACGTGCAGCCCGAGGTCCTGCACGCGCTGCTCGACCAGCGCCGCATCCCGGTCATCGCCACCGTCGCCCGCGGGGAGGACGGCGGCATCTACAACGTGAACGCCGACACCGCCGCGGCCGCGCTCGCCGTGGCGCTGCGCGCGGAGAAGCTGGTGGTGCTGACCGACGTGCCGGGTCTCTACGCCGCGTGGCCCCCCACGCCCAACAGCGACGTCATCAGCCAGCTGTCCGCCGACGAGCTGGATGCGCTTCTTCCCAGCCTCTCGGCAGGGATGATCCCCAAGATGGAGGCCTGCCTACGCGCCGTCCGCGGCGGCGTCGCCCGCGCCCACGTCCTCGACGGCCGGGTGCCGCACGCGCTGCTGCTCGAGATCTGCACCGACGCCGGCGTGGGCACGATGGTGACCCCGTGACCCCGCAGAGCCTCGTCGACCGTTGGCCGGGTGCGGTGATGGACACCTACGGCACGCCGCCGATCGCCCTCGTGCGCGGCGAGGGGTGCACCGTCTACGACGAGGACGGTCGCGGCTATCTGGACCTGCTCGGCGGCATCGCGGTGTCCAGCCTCGGCCACGGGCACCCCGCCGTCGTCGAGGCGGTCAGCCGGCAGGTCGCCACGATCGCCCACACCAGCAACCTCTACGCCAACGGACCCGCCGTGACGCTGGCCGAGCGGCTCGTCGCCCTGCTGCGCCCGACCGACGGTGACGCCCGCGCCTTTTTCGCCAACTCCGGCGCCGAGGCCAACGAGGCCGCGCTCAAGATCGCCCGCCGGCACGGCCTGGCCATCGACGCCGGCAAGACCCACCTGGTCGCCGCCCAGCGCTCCTTCCACGGCCGCACCACCGGTGCGCTGTCGCTCACCGGCAACCCCGCCAAGCGCGACCCCTTCCTGCCGCTGCTCCCCGACGTCACCTTCGTGCAGTACGGCGACGCCGCAGCGCTCACCGCCGCCGTCACCGACAGCACCTGCGGGGTGGTGCTGGAGCCGACGCTCGGCGAATCCGGCGTGGTCCCGGCGCCACCCGGTTACCTGCAGGCGGCCCGGGGGGTGACCAGAGCCCACCGCGCGCTGCTCGTGCTCGACGAGGTGCAGGGCGGCATCGGGCGCACCGGGCGCTGGTTCGCCCACACCGCCGACCTGCCCGACCCTGCCGACGCCCCCGACGTCGTCACCCTCGCCAAGGGTCTCGGTGGCGGGCTGCCGATCGGCGCCTGCCTCGGCGTCGGGGCGGCCGGCCGCGTGCTCACCCCCGGCCAGCACGGCTCGACCTTCGGCGGCAACCCGGTCTGCGCCGCCGCTGCCCTCGCCGTGCTCGACACCATCGAGTCCGACGGCCTGCTCGCCCACGCGCGCAGCGTCGGCGACCGGCTGGCCACCGCGTGCGCCGCCGTCGAGGACCCCCTGCTGGCCGGCGTCCGCGGTGAGGGGCTGTGGCGCGCGCTGGTGCTGACCGCCCCGGTCGCCGCCCAGGTCGAGACCGCGGCCCGCGCGGCCGGCTTCCTCGTCAACGCCGCCGTCCCCGACGCGGTCCGGCTCGCCCCGCCGCTGATCCTGTCCGCCCGGCAGGCCGACAGCTTCGCGGCTGCGCTCCCCACCCTGCTCGCCGCGACCAGAGTGTCGACGTGAGCCCGCCCCGCGTCCTGGTCGTCGAGGACGACCCCAACGTGCGCGGTCTGCTGGACACCCTGCTGACCGCGGAGGGGTACGCCGTGAGCACCGCCGGCGACGGGATCGCCGCACTGGCCACCGCCGCCAGCGACCCGCCGGCGCTGCTCGTCCTGGACGTCGTCATGCCCGACCTCGGCGGCCTGCAGGTGCTCGAGGAGCTCGAGCACGACCCGGTGCTGTCCGCTGTCCCCGTGGTCGTCGTCACCGGCCTGCAGGAGGCGCTGCCCGACCTGCGGGCCCGGCTCGGCTCTGACTCGGTCTTCCTCAAGCCCTTCGGCGTGCTCGAGCTGCTCGCCCGTGTCGCGGAGCTGACCGGCGGCCCCCGGTGAGCGGGGCGCCGTCTGTGCTCCGGCACTTCCTGCGCGACGACGACCTCTCCCCGGCTGAGCTGGTCGCGGTGCTCGACGACGCCGACCGGCGCAAGGCCATGCGGGGCGCTGCCGGCACACCCGACCTGCCGCTCGCGGGCCGCAGCGTCGCGCTGGTTTTCGAGAAGCCCAGCACCCGCACCCGGCTGTCCTTCGACGTCGGTGTGCACGAGCTCGGCGGTCACCCGGTGGTGGTGGACGCCTCGACCACCCAGCTCGGTCGCGGGGAGACCATCGAGGACACCGCCCGGGTGCTGTCGGGCTACGTGGCCGCCGTCGTGCTGCGCACCTTCGGCCACCGCCGGATCGAGGCCCTGGCCGCGGCCAGCAGCGTGCCGGTCGTCAACGCTCTGACCGACTCCTACCACCCGTGCCAGCTGCTGGCCGACCTGCAGACGGTGCGGCAGCGGCTCGGTCGGCTCGCCGGGCTGACGCTGACCTACACCGGGGACGGCGCCAACAACATGGCCCACTCCTACCTGCTCGCTGGGGCCAACGCCGGGATCCACGTCCGCATCGCGACCCCGGCCTCGCACCTGCCCGACGCCGACGTGCTCGCCCGCGCGACGTCGCTGGCCCGCACCACGGGCGGCTCCGTCGCCGTCCACCACGACCCGGTCGAGGCCGCCAGCGGCTCCCATGTGCTCGCGACCGACGTCTTCACCTCGATGGGGCAGGAGGCCGAGACCGCCGAGCGCGCGGCCGCCCTGGCGCCGTACGCCCTCGACGAGCGGCTCGTCGCCGTCGCCGACCCGGGGGTGATGGTGCTGCACTGCCTGCCGGCCCACCGTGGCGAGGAGATCGCGGCAGCCGTCATCGACGGGCCACACAGCGCGGTCTGGGACGAGGCGGAGAACCGGCTGCACGCGCAGAAAGCGCTGCTCGCCTTTCTGCTCGGGCCCGCCCGGGTGAGGCCGTGAGCGCCCGGCCGGCACGCCCCCTGCGGCTGGCACCGCTGACCCGGCCGGCGCGGCTGGCCCGCATCGAGCTCCTGGTCGGCGGCCGGCCGGTCCGCAGCCAGACCGAGCTCGCCGAGCTGCTCGCGACCGAGGGGGTGCAGGTTACCCAGGCCACCCTGTCCCGCGACCTCGAGGAGCTCGGTGCCCATAAGCTGCGCGGGGTCTACGTCGTGCCGAGCGATCACGTCCCCCGCGACGAGCGCACCCCGGCGGCGCGGCACGCGGGGGAGCCGCCGGACGCGCGCCTCGCCCGCCTGTGCCAGGAGCTGCTGTTCTCGGCCGAGGCCAGCGGCGCGCTGGTCGTCCTGCGCACCCCGCCGGGAGCCGCCCAGCTGCTCGCGTCCGCGTTGGACCGCGCGGACCTCGCCGAGGTCGCCGGCACGGTCGCCGGAGACGACACGATCCTGCTGATCGCCCGCGGGGGAGGGCAGGCCGGCCGGGGAGCGCAGCACGCCGGCGACGCCCTCGCCCGCCGCCTGCTCGCCCTGGCCGGCTCGCCGTCCACCACCAACCCAGCCCACCCAGCCCACCCAGGAGCCGCACCGTGAGCAAGTCCCGCGTCGTCCTCGCCTACTCCGGCGGCCTCGACACCTCCGTCGCCATCGGCTGGATCGGCGCCGAGACCGGCGCCGAGGTCGTCGCGGTCGCCGCCGACGTGGGCCAGGGCGGCGAGGACCTCGAGGTCATCCGGCGGCGGGCGCTCGACTGTGGTGCCGTCAAGGCGCACGTCGTCGACGCCAGGGACGAGTTCGCCGAGGGCTACTGCCTGCCCGCGCTGCAGGCCAACGCGCTCTACATGGACCGCTACCCGCTGGTCAGCGCGCTGTCCCGGCCGCTGATTGCGCGGCACCTGGCCCGGGTCGCCGCCGAGACGGGGGCCACCCACGTCGCGCACGGCTGCACCGGCAAGGGCAACGACCAGGTCCGCTTCGAGGTCAGCCTCGCCGCCCTCGCCCCCGACCTGCAGGTGCTGGCACCGGTCCGGGACTACGCGATGACCCGCGACAAGGCCATCGCCTTCGCCGAGGAGCGCGGCCTGCCGATCGACCAGTCCAAGCGCTCGCCGTACTCCGTGGACCAGAACCTCTGGGGCCGCGCCGTCGAGACCGGCTTCCTGGAAGACATCTGGAACGCACCGGTCGAAGACCTGTACAGCTACACCTCCGACCCGGCCGTCGCCCGCGACCCCGACGAGCTCGTGCTGACCTTCACCGCCGGGGTCCCCACCGCGATCGACGGGCGCCCCGTCGGCGTCCGGGCGGCCATCGAGGAGCTCAACCGGCGGGCCGGCGCCCAGGGCGTCGGCCGGCTCGACATGGTCGAGGACCGGCTGGTGGGCATCAAGAGCCGCGAGGTCTACGAGGCGCCCGGCGCGATCGCGCTGATCGCGGCGCACGCCGAGCTGGAGGCCGTCACCGTCGAGCGGGAGACGGCGCGGTTCAAGCGCCAGGTGGAGCAGCGCTGGGGCGAACTCGTGTACGACGGGCTGTGGTTCTCCCCGCTAAAGCGGGCACTGGACGCCTTCCTCGCCGAGACCCAGGCCCAGGTCACCGGCGACGTGCGGCTGGTGCTGCATGGTGGCCGCGCTGTGGTCACCGGCCGGCGAAGCGACGTCAGCCTCTACGACTTCGACCTCGCCACCTACGACTCCGGTGACACCTTCGACCAGGGATCCGCCAAGGGCTTCGTCGAGCTGTGGGGCCTATCGACCCGGATCGCCGCCCGGCGGGACGCACGCACGTGACCGGCCCCGCCGTGAAGCTCTGGGGCGGCCGCTTCTCCAGCGGCCCGGCGGAGGCGCTGGAGCGGCTGTCGGTCAGCGTGCAGTTCGACTGGCGGCTCGCGCCGTACGACATCCGGCAGTCCAAGGCGCACGCCAACGTGCTGCACCGCGCCGGATTGCTCGCGGCCGACGAGACGAGGCACATCCGCTCCGCCCTCGACGACCTCGGCCGGGCAGTGGCCGCCGGTGACTTCCGGCCCACCGTCGACGACGAGGACGTGCACACGGCGATCGAGCGCGGCATGCTCGAGCGCCTCGGCGCCCTCGGCGGCAAGCTGCGCGCGGGTCGCTCGCGCAACGACCAGGTCGCCACCGATCTCCGGCTCTACCTGCGCGACCACGTGCGCAGCCTGGCGCTGGCGGTCGCCGACCTGCAGGAGGCGCTCTGCGACCAGGCCGAGCGCACCCTGGACGTCCCGGCCCCCGGCCTGACCCACCTGCAGCACGCGCAGCCGGTGCTGTTCGCCCACCACCTGCTGGCCCACGTGCAGGCCTTCGCCCGCGACCTCGGCCGGCTCCGCGACTGGGACGCCCGGGCCGACGAGAGCCCGCTCGGGGCCGGGGCGCTCGCCGGCTCCAGCCTGCCGCTCGACCCGGTCGCCGCCGCCGCCGAGCTCGGCTTCTCCCGGGCGGCCGCCAACTCGATGGACGCCGTGTCCGACCGCGACTTCGTCGCCGAGTTCCTGTTCGCCGCGGCGATGATCGGGGTGCACCTGTCCCGCCTCGGCGAGGAGGTGGTGCTGTGGACCACCCGCGAGTTCGGCTGGGTGGAGCTCGACGACGCCTTTGCCACCGGCAGCTCGATCATGCCGCAGAAGAAGAACCCCGACGTCGCCGAGCTCGCCCGCGGCAAGTGCGGCCGACTGGTCGGCCACGTCGCCGGCTTCCTCACCACGTTGAAGGGCCTGCCGCTCACCTACGACCGCGACCTGCAGGAGGACAAGGAGCCGGTCTTCGACGCCGTCGACACGTTGGGCCTGGTGCTGCCCGCGATGGCCGGGATGGTCGCGAGCATGCGGGTACGGGCCGACCGGCTGGAGGAGAGCGCCCCCACCGGCTTCGCCCTGGCCACCGACGTCGCCGAGCACCTCGTCACGCGCGGGGTGCCCTTCCGCGACGCGCACGAGGCGGTCGGGCACCTCGTCGTCTGGTGCCTGGCGCAGGACAGGGACCTGCACGAGGCCACCGACGACGAGCTCGCGCGCATCAGCCCCCACCTCACCCCGGAGGTGCGGGACGTGCTGTCGGTGCGGGGGGCGCTGGCCGCGCGGTCGTCGCCCGGCGGCACGGCGCCCGCCCGCGTCGCCGAGCAGCTCGCCGCAGCGCGGGAGGCGCTCGCGGTGGCCAGGGTGTGGTCGGTCAGCTGACCCGCGTCACGCGGGACGCGCTGGCCCGCCCCGTCCCGGCGGTTGCCCGCGACCTGCTCGGGGCGGTCGTCGTGCACGACGACCGCGACGGCGTGGTCGCCGTGCGGCTCACCGAGGTCGAGGCCTACGCCGGGGGCGCCGACCCGGCCTCGCACGCCGCTCGGGGGCGCACGCCCCGCACGGCGGTGATGTTCGGTCCAGCGGGCCATGCCTACGTCTACTTCAGCTACGGCATGCACTGGTGCATGAACGTCGTCGCCGGCCCCGACGGCGAGGCGTCGGCGGTGCTGCTGCGTGCCGGCGAGGTGGTCGAGGGGCTGTCCCTGGCCGTCGACCGCCGGCCGGGCGCGACCCGGCGCGACCTCGCCCGCGGGCCGGCCCGGCTCACCCGCGCGCTCGGCGTTGGCCGCGAGCAGGACGGTGCCGACCTATGCGCCGTCGATGCGGCGCTGCGGCTGGAGCGCGGCGGCCCGGTGGCCGGGGACCGGGTGCGGTCCGGGCCACGGGTCGGGGTGAGCGTGGGTACCGACTCCCCCTGGCGGTTCTGGCTGGCTGGCGAACCCACCGTCAGCGCGTGGCGGCCGGGGCGCCCCCGGCGTACGCCAGGTTGACGACCTCCCCCGCTGCGAGACTCGTGCCGTGGACGACCTGCAGGCCATCACCCGCACCGCCGCGCAGGTGCTGCCGGAGGGCGGCCTGGCCGCCAAGCTCGCCCTCGGCCGTCCGCTGCGGGTCAAGCTCGGCATCGACCCCTCCGGCAGCGAGCTCACCCTCGGCCACGCGGTGGTGCTGCGCGCCCTGCGCCGCTTCCAGGATCTCGGCCACATCGCGGTGCTGATCATCGGCGACGTCACCGGTCAGGTCGGCGACCCCACCGGGCGCTCGGCGGTCCGCGGCGTGCTGTCCGCTGAGCAGACCGAGACCAACAGCGCGTCCTACGTGGGCCAGGTCCTCGGACTGCTGCGCGACGACCGGCTGGAGGTGCGCCGCAACAGCGAGTGGCTCGGCCCGATGACCTTCCCGGAGGTGCTCAGGGAGGCCCGGGAGTTGACGGTGGCGCGGCTGCTGGAGCGCGACGACTTCGCCAAGAGGTACGCCGCGGGGCAGTCCATCTCGCTGGTGGAGTTCCTCTACCCGCTGTTGCAGGGCTACGACTCCGTCGCGGTGGACGCCGACGTGGAGCTGGGCGGCACCGACCAGACCTACAACCTGCTGGTGGGCCGCGACCTGCAGCGGGCGCACGGCCGGCCCGAGCAGGTGGTGGTGACGGTGCCGCTGCTGGTCGGGCTCGACGGGGTCGCGAAGATGAGCAAGTCCCTCGGCAATTACGTCGCCCTGACCGACCCCCCGGCGCAGATGTTCGGCAGGCTGATGAGCCTGTCGCGGGACGACAAGATCGGGCACTACGCCCGGTTGTGCTCGGACCTGCCGGCGCCCGAGGTCGAGCGGCTGGAGGCCGCGGGCGACGCGGGCGGCCCGGGAGCCGCCGCCGCCAAGCGCGAGATGGCCAGTGCCGTCGTGACCGTGCACCACGGCCCGGCGGCGGCGGCGGCGGCGGCGGCGGCCTTCGACGCGGTGTTCCGCGAGCATGACGTCCCCGTCGATCTCCCCGAGCATGCCCTGGCCGAGGGGGAGACCGTGCATCTGCCGGCGTTGCTGGTGGAGCTGGGGTTCACGCCGAGCCGCAGTGCAGCGAGGCGTGCCCTGGACGCCGGCGGCGTGCGCATCGACGGGGACGCGGTCAGCGGGCTCGACGTCCCGCGGGCGACCCTCGAAGGCCGCGTGCTGACCGCAGGTCGGCGGAGGCAGGTCAGGTTGACCGCCTGATCGGGCCGGCGCGACCAGAGGGAAGTGCCACCCCTGACAAGCGGTGTCACGGGACCGTGTCGGCGTGCCGCAGGAGGTCTCCCGGGTTTGACGCGGCCCCTGCCAGAGACCTAACCTCGGCAGCGCCAGACGGGGACACGGACACCAGCACGAGGGTGGCCGGACCGCTGGCCTCCCGCGGAGACGCTGGCACGCTGGCGGCCGCGCTGGGAGCCCGCACCAGGTCGCGCAGGACCCGTCCACCCGCTCAGCGAGACCGAGTGGTTTTGACGGAGCCACCGCGACTGTGTATGTTAGGGCAGTTGCCCCGGATCGGCCCGCGAGGGTTTCGCGTCCGGTGAGCACCCGCTCCTTGAGAACTCAACAGCGTGCCGAAAGTCAATGCCAACAACCCCGTCGCTGTGGGTCGTGGCCGCCCATCCGGGTGGCCGCCTCCGCAGTGGAGGGATTCCTTTGGTGATGACAAGACAGATCTACGGATCTTATTGCCAGCGCCGGAGATCAACTGATTGGTGACCACCTCGCCAGGTGGTCACCTTCTCCTGTCACTCCCCGGACCCGAGAGGGCCCGGACCGAGTAAGAGACATCTATGGAGAGTTTGATCCTGGCTCAGGACGAACGCTGGCGGCGTGCTTAACACATGCAAGTCGAGCGAGGAGCTTGCTCCTAGCGGCGAACGGGTGAGTAACACGTGGGCAACCTGCCCCTAGCTCTGGGATAAGCCCGGGAAACTGGGTCTAATACCGGATACGACTGCCGAGGACATCCTCTGGTGGTGGAAAGAATTTTGGCTAGGGATGGGCCCGCGGCCTATCAGCTTGTTGGTGGGGTAACGGCCCACCAAGGCGACGACGGGTAGCCGGCCTGAGAGGGCGATCGGCCACACTGGGACTGAGACACGGCCCAGACTCCTACGGGAGGCAGCAGTGGGGAATATTGCGCAATGGGCGAAAGCCTGACGCAGCGACGCCGCGTGAGGGACGAAGGCCTTCGGGTTGTAAACCTCTTTCAGCAGGGACGAAGCGAAAGTGACGGTACCTGCAGAAGAAGCACCGGCCAACTACGTGCCAGCAGCCGCGGTAATACGTAGGGTGCAAGCGTTGTCCGGAATTATTGGGCGTAAAGAGCTCGTAGGCGGTCTGTCGCGTCGGCTGTGAAAACCCGGGGCTCAACTCCGGGCCTGCAGTCGATACGGGCAGACTAGAGTTCGGTAGGGGAGACTGGAATTCCTGGTGTAGCGGTGAAATGCGCAGATATCAGGAGGAACACCGGTGGCGAAGGCGGGTCTCTGGGCCGATACTGACGCTGAGGAGCGAAAGCGTGGGGAGCAAACAGGATTAGATACCCTGGTAGTCCACGCCGTAAACGTTGGGCGCTAGGTGTGGGGTTCCTTCCACGGGCTCCGTGCCGCAGCTAACGCATTAAGCGCCCCGCCTGGGGAGTACGGCCGCAAGGCTAAAACTCAAAGGAATTGACGGGGGCCCGCACAAGCGGCGGAGCATGTGGCTTAATTCGACGCAACGCGAAGAACCTTACCAAGGCTTGACATGCAGGGAAATCTCATAGAGATATGGGGTCCGCAAGGGCCCTGCACAGGTGGTGCATGGTTGTCGTCAGCTCGTGTCGTGAGATGTTGGGTTAAGTCCCGCAACGAGCGCAACCCTCGTCGTATGTTGCCAGCACGTCATGGTGGGGACTCATACGAGACCGCCGGGGTCAACTCGGAGGAAGGTGGGGATGACGTCAAATCATCATGCCCCTTATGTCTTGGGCTGCACACATGCTACAATGGCCAGTACAAAGGGCTGCGAAACCGCAAGGTGGAGCGAATCCCATAAAGCTGGTCTCAGTTCGGATCGGGGTCTGCAACTCGACCCCGTGAAGTCGGAGTCGCTAGTAATCGCAGATCAGCAACGCTGCGGTGAATACGTTCCCGGGCCTTGTACACACCGCCCGTCACGTCACGAAAGTCGGTAACACCCGAAGCCGGTGGCCCAACCGCAAGGAGGGAGCCGTCGAAGGTGGGATCGGCGATTGGGACGAAGTCGTAACAAGGTAGCCGTACCGGAAGGTGCGGCTGGATCACCTCCTTTCTAAGGAGCACCTGGCACCACGACCCTAGGGTCGTGGTGCCCAGAGCCACGCCCGGACGTCCGTGCCGGGGTGGTGCTCATGGGTGGAACATTGACCAGTCGGCCGAGTGTCCTCGCGACCCTTCCAGTACCAGCTGTCCGCAGCCGGGAACGGGGGTGGCGGATCGACACGGAGCCTAGGCACGCTGTTGGGTCCTGAGGGAGTGGGAGACCACGCCTCGGCACCACGGTCAGGACCCGTCCCGCCGCCGACCAGCGGCCCCGCAAGGGTGTGGGACGGGGATCGCCCGTCTCTTGAGAACTGCACAGTGGACGCGAGCATCTTTGTGGCCAAGTTAGTAAGGGCGCACGGTGGATGCCTTGGCACCAGGAGCCGATGAAGGTCGTAGGAGGCTGCGAAAAGCCTCGGGGAGCTGCCAACCGAGCTGTGATCCGAGGGTGACCGAATGGGGAAACCCGGCAGGAGTCATGTCCTGTCACCCGCGCCTGAACACATAGGGCGTGCGGAGGGAACGTGGGGAAGTGAAACATCTCATTACCCACAGGAAGAGAAAACAACCGTGATTCCGCGAGTAGTGGCGAGCGAAAGCGGAACAGGCTAAACCGTCTACACGTGACAGCCGGCAGGCGTTGTGTGGGCGGGGTCGTGGGACCATTCAGTCGAGGCTGCCGCCTCGGCAGGGAGTAAGAAAGTGCGGCGTTAGTCGAAGGACATGCGAAAGGTCCGCCACAGAAGGTAACAGCCCTGTAGACGAAAACGACTGCACCTCCCGAGTGGGATCCCAAGTAGCACGGAGCCCGTGAAATTCCGTGTGAATCTGGCGGGACCACCCGCTAAGCCTAAATACTCCCTGGTGACCGATAGCGGACAAGTACCGTGAGGGAAAGGTGAAAAGTACCCCGGGAGGGGAGTGAAATAGTACCTGAAACCGTGTGCCTACAAGCCGTGGGAGCGTCGTGGAGTCCTTGTGGCTCCGCCGTGACTGCGTGCCTTTTGAAGAATGAGCCTGCGAGTCATCGGTGTGTGGCAAGGTTAACCCGTGAGGGGAAGCCGTAGCGAAAGCGAGTCCTAACAGGGCGTCTGAGTCGCACACTATGGACCCGAAGCTGAGTGATCTACCCATGGCCAGGTTGAAGCGCGGGTAAGACCGCGTGGAGGACCGAACCCACTTAGGTTGAAAACTGAGGGGATGAGCTGTGGGTAGGGGTGAAAGGCCAATCAAACTCAGTGATAGCTGGTTCTCCCCGAAATGCATTTAGGTGCAGCGTCGCGTGTTTCTTGCCGGAGGTAGAGCACTGGATGGTCTAGGGGGCCTACAAGCTTACTGAAATCAGCCAAACTCCGAATGCCGGTAAGTGAGAGCGCGGCAGTGAGACTGCGGGGGATAAGCTCCGTAGTCGAGAGGGAAACAGCCCAGAACGCCAACTAAGGCCCCTAAGCGTGTGCTAAGTGGGAAAGGATGTGGAGTCGCAGAGACAACCAGGAGGTTGGCTTAGAAGCAGCCACCCTTTAAAGAGTGCGTAATAGCTCACTGGTCAAGTGGTTCTGCGCCGACAATGTAGCGGGGCTCAAGCACACCGCCGAAGTTGCGTCATTCACCGTATCGTTCGGCCTCATCCCACGGGGTGGGGTCCAAGCGGGTGGATGGGTAGGGGAGCGTCGTGTGGCCAGGGAAGCGGCGGAGTGATCCAGCCGTGGAGGCCACACGAGTGAGAATGCAGGCATGAGTAGCGAAAGACGGGTGAGAAACCCGTCCGCCGGATGACCAAGGGTTCCTGGGGCAGGCTAATCCGCCCAGGGTAAGTCGGGACCTAAGGCGAGGCCGACAGGCGTAGTCGATGGACAACGGGTTGATATTCCCGTACCGGCTGTCATTCGCCCATGCCGAGCTCGGAGGCACTAACCGCCCGAACCGCGGTGACTCTTCGGAGGAACTGTGGGGAGCGTGGGACCCACTCCGGTAGTAGGCAAGCAATGGGGTGACGCAGGAAGGTAGTCCAACCCAGGCGGTGGTTGACCTGGGGTAAGGGTGTAGGGCGAGGTGTAGGCAAATCCGCACCTCACGTGCCTGAGACCTGATGCCGAGCCGATCAAGGCGAAGTGGATGATCCTATGCTGCCAAGAAAAGCCTCTAGCGAGAATGACGGCCGCCCGTACCCCAAACCGACTCAGGTGGTCAGGTAGAGAATACCAAGGCGATCGAGCGAACTATGGTTAAGGAACTCGGCAAAATACCTCCGTAACTTCGGGAGAAGGAGGACCAACCAGCGTGTAGGGGCTTGCCCCCGAAGCGCTGTGTGGTCGCAGAGACCAGCGAGAAGCGACTGTTTACTAAAAACACAGGTCCGTGCGAAGTCGCAAGACGATGTATACGGACTGACGCCTGCCCGGTGCTGGAACGTTAAGGGGACGGGTCAGCCTTTCGAGGCGAAGCTCAGAACTCAAGCGCCAGTAAACGGCGGTGGTAACTATAACCATCCTAAGGTAGCGAAATTCCTTGTCGGGTAAGTTCCGACCTGCACGAATGGCGTAACGACTTCTCGACTGTCTCAACCATAGGCTCGGCGAAATTGCACTACGAGTAAAGATGCTCGTTACGCGCGGCAGGACGGAAAGACCCCGGGACCTTCACTACAACTTGATATTGGTGTTCGGTTCGGCTTGTGTAGGATAGGTGGGAGGCTGTGAAGCGGGGACGCCAGTTCTCGTGGAGCCAACGTTGAAATACCACTCTGGTCGTACTGGATGTCTAACTTCGATCCGTAATCCGGATCAGGGACAGTGTCTGGCGGGTAGTTTAACTGGGGCGGTTGCCTCCAAAAGAGTAACGGAGGCGCCCAAAGGTTCCCTCAGCCTGGTTGGCAATCAGGTGTCGAGTGCAAGTGCACAAGGGAGCTTGACTGTGAGACCGACACGTCGAGCAGGAGCGAAAGCTGGGACTAGTGATCCGGCACTGGCTTGTGGAAGCGGTGTCGCTCAACGGATAAAAGGTACCCCGGGGATAACAGGCTGATCTTGCCCAAGAGTCCATATCGACGGCAAGGTTTGGCACCTCGATGTCGGCTCGTCGCATCCTGGGGCTGGAGTAGGTCCCAAGGGTTGGGCTGTTCGCCCATTAAAGCGGCACGCGAGCTGGGTTTAGAACGTCGTGAGACAGTTCGGTCCCTATCCGCCGCGCGCGCAGGAGACTTGAGAAGGGCTGTCCCTAGTACGAGAGGACCGGGACGGACGAACCTCTGGTGTGCCAGTTGTTCTGCCAAGAGCACGGCTGGTTGGCTACGTTCGGAAGGGATAACCGCTGAAAGCATCTAAGCGGGAAGCTCGCTTCAAGATGAGGTCTCCCACAGGGTTAACCTGGTAAGGCCCCCGAGCAGACCATCGGGTTGATAGGCCGGACGTGGAAGAGCGGTAACGCTCGGAGCTGACCGGTACTAATAGGCCGAGGGCTTGTCTACATCACTTGTAATGCGTCCACTGTGCAGTTCTGGAGAGACGGTCGCTGACTGCCAACTCCATAGCGTTTCGGCGGCCATGGCCAGAGGGAAACGCCCGGTCCCATTCCGAACCCGGAAGCTAAGCCTCTGTGCGCCGATGGTACTGCGCGGGTGACTGCGTGGGAGAGTAGGACGCCGCCGGACAATCATTCACGAAGGGCCACCCGAGAGGGTGGCCCTTCGTCGTTGCGGGCGCTCGTGCCCCACATCGGAGGACATCGTGGCCAGGGCCCAGGACGACGGCCGACCTCAGCGCCAAGTCGCCGGGAGCCCCGCAAGGGGTGCTCCGCGCTCGGCGCCCCGCAGCGACGCCGGTCGACCTGCGCGGCCCACGAGTGCGGCGGCGCGAGCTACCCATGGTGGCCGCGGCAGGGCAGCGCCGACGGCCAGCGAGCGTGGCGCGCCCGCTGTCCCTTCAGGTGGACGGCGTGCTCGGGCTGCCGCGGGGTCCGATCGTGCCAGCGACCAGCGGCCAGGTGTGGGAGACGGCAACTCCCGATCCGGCTCGGAGGCGTCGCGGCCGGGCGCTGCCGCGGCTGCCCGCGGCGCCCAACGTCGCTCCGGATCGAATCCGAGAGCTGCGACGCGCCCCGCGGTGGGCAGTGGTCGCGGCCCGCGCGAGAAGGGGCGCCGGTCGGACTCCGGCGGGGATGTGGGTGCTCGGGCGCCGCGTGTCCATGGTGGCGATCCCGGCGCGCCCCCGCCGCGCGATCGGGAGGGCCGGCCTGATCGACCTCGTCCTTCCGGACGCGGCGGTCGAGCAGCAACCGGCGGTTCGGGTGACCGGCAGGTGACAGCCCGCAGCACCCCGGCGGAGGCGGCGTGGCGTGAGCGCGCCCGCGCCGCGGGCAGTCCGAAGGCGGCGGCTCCGTCCTCCGGCTCGGTCGGCGCGACACGAGCGGCTCGGCCACCCGCGGGGGGCCGACGCGACCGCGCGACCGCCGCCGACCCACGGCCGCGTCCGGGGGAGCGGCAGGGCGAGACCGTTGCCCGTGGACCAGGGGCGCAGCGCGATCCCGCCGCCTCTGACCGGGTGGGCCCGGCCGCACGGGGTGTCGGGCAGCGATCGGGGGCCGATGGCTCCGCGCGGTCGCCGGACCGGCCGGGTGAGGCGAACCGGGGGCGCAGGGGTGCACCGCCATCGGGCGTCGGAGCTGCCGCCCGGACGGTGCGGCAGCAGACGTGGCAGGTCGTGGCCCGCCGCAACGCGCGGGACGTTGCCATCCCCGACGACGTCACCGCTGACGAGCTCGATCCGGCCGTGCGTCGGGAGCTTCGTGGGCTGGCAGGTGTCACGTCGGACCTGGTGGCGCGCCACCTCGTCACCGCCGGCCGTCTGCTCGACGAGGACCCGCAGGGTGCACTGGCGCAGGCCCGGGCGGCCCGCGCCCTCGCCGGGCGCATCGGGAGCGTGCGCGAGGCGGCGGGCATCGCGGCCTATCGCGCCGGTGAGTACGCCGAAGCGCTGGCGGACCTACGGGCGGCCCGGCGCCTGGACGGCAACTCCGAGCACCTACCGTTAATGGCAGACAGCGAGCGCGGCCTCGGCCGTCCCGAGCGGGCCCTCGCGTTGGGCGATGATCCGGGCGTGGGTCGGCTCGACCACGCGGCCCGGGTCGAGCTCGCCATCGTGCTGTCCGGTGCTCGCCGCGATCTGGACCAGCCGGAGGCCGCGGTGCTCGCACTCCAGGGCCCGGACCTCGACGACGCCGCGGTGCATCCTTGGAGCGTTCGGCTCTGGTACGCCTACGCGGAGGCGCTGCTCGCCGCGGGCCGCCGCGGCGAGGCTCGGCGGTGGTTTGCCAGGGCCGCCGCCGAGGACGGGGACGACGAGACGGACGCCGACGACCGGGCCAGCGCGCTGGAGTGACCCGCGGCAGGGCGGATGGAGTGTCCGCCGTGCGGACGAGCGGGGGCAGAGGGGTGTGAGCAGGGGGGGCGAGCAGGGGGGGCGAGCAGGGGGGGCGAGCAGGGGGGGGCGAGCGGAGGGGGTGAGCAGAGGGGGGTGGACGGCGCCGACCGCAGTCCACAGCGGGGCCCGCGCCAGCCCCCGCGAGGCCCGGTGCGGGCACCCTGGCACGACGACCTCCCGCCCCCTCGACCGAGGAGCCCCGTGGCCAGCACCGGACCGTCCCCCAGCGCCGCCTCCACCGGCCCGCCCGCCGTTGAGCTCGACCGGGAGAGGGCAGAACCGGCAGAGCCGGTGCCGGTCAACGTCGTCCACCTCGCCGGGCGACTGGCCGCGGAGGCCGCGGAGCGGACGCTGCCCAGCGGCGACACCGTCTCGACCTTCCGGCTGGTCGTCGGCCGGCCTCCGCCGTCGCGGGCAGGGTCGCCGTCGGTCGACACCCTGGACTGCGCCGCGTGGTCAGCGCGCCAGCGGCGACGGCTCGCCCCGCTGCCCGCCGGGACCGTGCTGGAGGTGCGCGGGGCGCTCCGACGGCGATTCTTCCGGGCTGGGGGAGCGGTCGCCAGCCGCTACGAGGTGGAGGTCGAAGACATCACCGTGCTGGCACGTCCGCCGCGCGCCGCGGCCCCGGGGCCTCCGCGTCGTCGTGCGGCCGCAGCACCAGACCCGTCGCCGGCTTCGGCGTGAACAATGTGGACTTGCGGGGCATCCGTTCCCCGGCTGCGGCCACCGCCGCCACCGCGGCGACGGGCGTGGGGGCGAGCAGCAGTGCCGTGCCCCCGGAGCGAGCCGCCGCCTGCAGCGCCTCCGCCGGACTGTGCGCATAGTCCACCACGCCCTCACTGTCGGCCAGGCCCCACAGCTCCGCAACGAGCAGGAGGTGCGCCACGGCTACGTCCAGACCGCGCCAGGCCGCGCTGCGCTCGCCGGGCAGGGCCGCCGCGACCCTTGCCGGGTCCGCGTCTCGCAGCAGGTGCACGGCGTGACCGTCGGAGAGCAGGAACGCCGGACCGGGGGTGTCCCGCAGGACCGCCAGCGCGGCAGCCGTGCCGACCGGGTCGCCGCGGTCGTCCGGCTGGCCAAGATCGGGGAGCCGCTCGACCCGGAAGGCCCCTTCGGCGCCGGCCACCGCCTCCCCGAGCGGCAGCCCCGGCAGCACGCGGTGGATGGCGTGCACCTGCGGCCCGTAGCCGGTGGCGTCGACCAGCATGGCCAGGCCTCGGTCCCAGCCGCCGGTGCCACGGCCGGCCGCGTGCTGCTCGGCCTGATGGCGGAGATAGGTCGCGTAGCGATGGTGTCCGTCCGCGATCACCGCGCGGCGCGGAAGGAGGTCGGCGGCGACGCGCGCGAGCACCGTCGGGTCGGTCACCGCCCACAGCCGGTGCCGCGTCCCGTCCGGTGTCACCGCCTCGGCCACCGGCCTCGCGGCGGGGTCGGCGGGGTCGCCCGACCCGGCGGCGGCCACCACCTCGCTCGCGGGACCACCTCCGTCGTACACGAGGAAGATCGGCTCGAGATCGGTGGCGGTCGCGGTGAGCAGCGCGAGGCGGTCGGTCACCGGGCCGGCCATGGTGTTCTCGTGGGGGAGGACGATGCCGTCCTCGGCCGGGGTGAGGCCGACGCCGCCCAGCAGACCGCGCTGGACGTGCCCGTCTGGCAGCGTCTCCTCATAGACGTAGAGGGCCGCCTCGTCGTCCAGCGCGAGCGAGCCGTCCGTCCGCCAGGCCGCCAGGGTCGCGGCCGCAGCGGCGTAGCGGCCACCCGGCTCGCCCGCTGGGTCGCGGGGCAGCACCAGCCGCACCGCGTTGCGCGCGTCCCGCTCCGCGAGCTCGCGCGCTGCGGCCTCGTCGACCACGTCGTACGGCGGCATCAGCACGGCCCCGACGTCGGTGGTCCTGGTCGGCCGGAGACCCCGGAAGGGCACGAGCAGCAGCCCGGCCGGGCGGGGAGCGGCATCGGGGCGGTGCGGTCCTGGCACGCTCAGGGGCACGGTCGTGGGCACCGCGCGAGAGTAGGCGGGACCCCAGCCCGGCGTCGGCGGCGGGTCGGCAGGTCGTGAGCGGTAGAAGCTGGACGCATGACGGCGGAGGAGGCAGACGGCGGGCGCTCGGCCGGCATCCCGTCCGGCGAGGTCTACGACTGGTATCAGCGCGGGCTCGGCCTGCTCGCCAACGGTGACCCGGCGGCGGCCGTGCAGCTGCTGCGGCACGCGGCCGAGGCCGAGCCCGGCTCGCGCAGTGTGCGCGAGGCCCTGGCGCGGGCCCAGTTCGACGCCGGCCTCGTCGAGGAGGCGCGGGCGAGCTTTGAGGCAATCCTCCTCGCTGACCCGGTCGACGACTATGCGCGCTACGGCCTCGGTCGGTCGCTGCAGCGCCTCGGTGAGCTGCCCGCCGCCGCCGAGCAGCTCGCCTTGGCGGTGGCGATGCGACCGGCCAGCACCGACTACGCCGGCGCGCTGCGGCAGGTGCGCGCGACGCTGGCGGCCCGTCGAGACGCCGACGGGTGACGGCCGTTGATCCCGCCGGAGGCCTGGCCGGCAGCGTCGGACCGCTGCAGGACAGCTACGACGTGGCGCTGCTGGACCTCGACGGTGTCGTCTACGTCGGCGATGACGCCGTGCCGCACGCCGTCGAGGCACTGCTGGCGGCGGAGCGGGCCGGCATGCGCCCCGCGTACGTCACCAACAACGCCCTGCGCACGCCGGAGGAGGTGGCGGCCCACCTGCGCCGGCTCGGGCTCCCGGCTGCGGCGGGCGACGTGGTCACGAGCGCGCAGGCGGCGGCCCGGTTGCTCGCCGAGCGCCTGCCCGCCGGTGCCCGAGTGCTGGTGGCGGGCGGGGAGGGGTTGCGCGTGGCGCTGCGTGACCGCGGCCTCGTGCCGGTCGAGGGCGCCGGGGAGGGACCGGTGGCCGTGGTGACCGGCCACGATCCCGGCCAGACCTGGACGAGGCTGGCCGAGGCGGCCGTTGCGCTGGGCCGGGGGGCCCGCTGGGTGGCGGCGAACACCGACGCGAGCATCCCCAGCCCCCGCGGCCCGCTGCCGGGGGCCGGGGCCATTGTGGCCATGCTCGCCGCCGCGACCGGGCTGGCCCCGGAGGCGGTGGCCGGCAAGCCGCACCCGGCCCTGCACCACGAGTCGATCGAGCGGACCGGCGCGCGCCACCCGCTGGTGGTGGGCGACCGGCTGGACACCGACATCGAGGGCGCGGTGCGGGGCGGCGCCGCCAGCCTGCTCGTCCTGACCGGTGTCAGCGACGCCGAGCAGGTGCTGCGGGCGCCCGTCCACCAGCGCCCCACCCACCTGGCCGGGGATCTGCGTGGGCTCGCGCAGGCGCACCCGGCGCCGTCCGCGGAGGGAGGCGCCGTCACGGTGGGCAGTGCCAGGGCGCGCGTCGACGACCATCTGCTCGTCGTCACCGGCGACGGCGCGATGGACCGACTGCGGGCGGCCTGCGCGCTCTCCTGGCGGCGCGCCGACGCGGGGGACGAGGCGCTCCCCGTTCGGGGGTTGTGACCGGGCGGCGGTGGCCCGGCGGCGCTGGCCGCCCGGCGTCGGCCGCTAGAGCAGCGAGCGCAGCCGGATCAGGTCGAGCACGCTCGCGTCGATCCTGAGCTTGCCGGTGGCCAGCGCCGTCCCGAAGCCCAGTCGCCCCTCGGTCAGGGCCACCAGGTCGTCGCTGCCGACCGTGAGCCGCACCTGCGCCGTGGCCCCGTCGTCGGTCTGGGCCATGTCCTGCAGCCCCTCGCCGGTCAGCCGTCCCGAGAAGGACAGGTCGAGGTCCTTGACGCGACAGCAGACGGTGCGCTCGACCACGTGCTTACGGCGGGATTCGGGGTCGAGCTCGGCGAGCTGGCTGGCCAGCCGCTGCAGCGCCGCCTCACACTCCTGCTCGCTCGCCACCTGCCAGAAGCTACCCCGCGGGCGGGGACGAACGCTCCGCACTCGCCGGCGCACCCCGGCCCCCCCGGCGTAGCGTCCCCGCAGTGACAGCGCAGGGGGAGCAGACCGGAGCGCCTGCCGCTCACCAGGCCGGCGAGCGGCTCCTGCTGTCCGCCGGCTGGCGCCTCGATGAAGTGGCCGCCCTCCCCACCGCCGATCAGGTCCCGGCCTACGACGAGGTGCACCGCCTGCTGCAGGAAGCACTCGCCGCGGTCGAGCCATCGGGCTGACGGGTCCGGCCAGGTGGCACCACGGGCACGGCTGGACGCCGAGCTGGTCCGGCGGGGGCTCGCGCGCAGCCGAGAGCAGGCCCAGGAGCTGGTCGCCGGCGGCCGGGTCACGGTCGACGGCAGCACCGCGGCAAAGGCCGCGACCGGCGTCGCCCCCGGCCAGGCCGTCGTCGTGCGCGAGGCGGCCGCCGGCGCCGGCCATCCGGCGTACGTCAGTCGGGGTGGTCACAAGCTGGTGCACGCGCTGGAGCAGTTTGGGGCGGCGGGGCTTCAGGTGGCGGGGCGGCGGGCGCTGGACGCCGGGGCCAGCACGGGCGGGTTCACGGACGTGCTGCTGCGGGCCGGTGCCGCGCACGTGGTGGCGGCGGACGTCGGCTACGGCCAGCTCGCCTGGACGCTGCGGCAGGATCCCCGTGTGACGGTACTGGACCGCACCAATGTGCGATCACTGCGGGAGCTGCCAGGGGGACGGGTGGGGGTGGTGACCGCCGACCTGTCGTTCATCCCGCTCGCGCTGGTGCTTCCCGCGCTCGTCGCTGTCGGTGATACCAATGTGGACCTGGTGCTGCTGGTCAAGCCGCAGTTCGAGGTGGGGCGGGTGGCGCTGCCGCGCGGTGGGGTGGTCCGGGAGCCGGGGGCCCGCGCCGGCGCGATCCGGGGCGTCGCGGCGGCGGGGCACGCACTCGGCCTCGGCACTGCCGGGGTGGTCGCCAGCCCGCTGCCGGGTCCGGCCGGCAACGTGGAATACCTGCTCTGGCTGCGCGCCGGGGCACCCGAGCTGCGCGAGGAGGACCTCGACCGGGCGGTGGCCGAGGGACCGGTGTGACCCTTGGGCAAGTCGGCCCGGGTCGGTGTCCCCATCCGCCGTGTCGCGCCGTCCCGGCGTTGGCGGCCGCTCCTAGTCTGGAGGCCGTGCTGGAGGAGATGCGGATCCGCGGGCTCGGTGTGATCACCGATGCCGTGCTGGAGCTGCACCCCGGGCTCACGGTCGTCACCGGCGAGACCGGTGCCGGCAAGACGATGGTGGTCCAGAGCCTCGGCCTGCTCGCCGGGGGGCGGGCCGACACCGCCATGGTCGGACTCGGCGTGCTCCGCGCCCTCGTCGAGGGGCGGCTTGCGGCCGTCGGCGACGAAGCGCTGCGCCGGGTCGCGTCGGCTGGCGGCGAGCTCGACGACGACGGCGGCCTCATCGTCAGCCGGTCGCTGTCGGCGGAGGGGCGCTCACGGGCGTCGCTGGGCGGGGCGGCGGTGCCGGTCGGCGTGTTGGCGGATCTGGTCGGCGACCTGGTGACCGTGCACGGACAGCACGGTGCCCAGCGGATGCTCCGGCCCGGCGAGCAGCGGGCGGCGCTGGACCGGCACGGCGGCCGGGCGGTGGCCGCGGCAATGAGGTCGTACGCCAGGACGTGGCGCTCCTGGCGTGCGGCGAGCGAGGAGCTCGCCGAGCTGACCGACCGCGCGCGCGACCGGGCGCAGGAGGCGGAGCTGTTGCGCGCCGGCCTCGAGCGGGTCGCCACCGTGGAGCCCGTCGACGGGGAGGACGATGCGCTCGCGGTCGAGGCGGAGCGGCTCCGCAACTCGGGCGACCTCCGGGTCGCCGCCGAGCACGCCCACGCGGCCCTCGCCGGTGACCCCGCTGCCGGCGGGGAGGACGCCGCCGACGTGCTCACGCTGGTCGCTGCGGCCCGGCGCGCCCTGGGGGCCGCCGCAGATCACGACCCCGAGCTGGCCGACCTCGCGGTCCGGGTCGCCGAGCTGGGGCACCTCGCTGCCGACGTCGCGGCCGAGCTGTCGTCGTACTCGTCCGGGGTCGACGCCGACCCGGCCCGGCTGGAAGCGGTCGAGGGCCGGCGGGCCTCGTTGACGGCGCTGACCCGCGCCTATGGCCCGGACCTTGCGGGCGTGTTGCGGTGGGCCGCCGCCGCTGGGCTGCGCCTCTGCGAGCTCGACGGCGACGACGACCGGCGGGAGGAGCTCACCGCCGAGCGCGACCGCCTGCACGCGGAGCTGGTGAGCGCGGCGGGCGAGCTGTCACGGGAACGGCGGTCGGCTGCGGCGCGTCTCGGCGATGCGGTCACCGGGGAGCTGCGGGCGCTGGCCATGCCGCATGCCTCGATCACGTGCACCGTCACGGCGACGGCTCCCGGACCGCACGGCGCCGACGACGTGGAGCTCCTGCTCGTGCCCCACCCCGGTGCGCCGGCCCGCGCGCTCAGCCGTGGTGCCAGCGGCGGGGAGCGCAGCCGGGTCATGCTGGCCGTCGAGGTGGTGCTCGCCGGCGACGAGCCCGCCGGAACCCTCGTCTTCGATGAGGTCGATGCCGGCGTCGGTGGCCGGGCGGCCGTCGAGGTCGGCCGCCGGCTCGCCCGCCTGTCCCGCGACCATCAGGTCGTGTGCGTGACCCACCTGCCGCAGGTGGCCGCCTTCGCGGACCGGCACCTGCGGGTGGTCAAGTCCGACGACGGAACGGTCACCGAGAGCGGCGTGGAGACCCTCGACGACACGGGCAGGGTGCGGGAGCTGTCGCGCATGCTGGCCGGGCTCGACGACAGCGACTTCGCCCGCGGGCACGCTGAGGAGCTGCTGGCGGCCGCCTGCGCGGCCAAGCTGCACTGACCGGCTCAAGCTGCACTGACCGGTCCAAGCTGCACCGACCGGTCCGGCCGCCCCCGCCACCGTGGCTCGGCGTGTCGGTCCAGCGACACAGGACCGCGGGCGCACGCTGGGCCGATGCGCCTACTCCCGGTCCTCCGTGCCCGGGTGGCAGCACCGGCCGGCCCGGCCGGGACCGTGCGCCTCGACCGTGACTCCTCCGCGCTCGCCGGCAGGCTCCGGCGCGGTGACATCGCGGTCATGGATCACCTGGACCTCGACGGCGGCACCGCGGCGCGAATGGTCGCGGTGGGGGTCGCCGCCGTCGTCAACGCCGCCCCAAGCAGCTCCGGCCGGCATCCCACCCGTGGTGCCGAGACCCTGCTCGCCGCCGGCGTGCCGCTGCTCGACGGTGTGGGCCCCGGCATCTTCGGCGCGCTGCGGGAGGGGCAGCAGGCGGTCCTCGACCTCGACGCGGGAGCAGGGACCGGAGCGGTGCTGCGGACCGATCGGGGCGGTGCCGCCAGCGAGGTCGCCCGCGGCACGGTGCAGACGGCCGTCACGGTGGCAGCGTCCGCCGAGGCGGCGCGATCCGGGCTGCTGGAGCGGCTCGAGGGCCTCGTCGGTGATGCCGTCGAGACCCTGTGGCGCGATCCGGAGCTGATGCTGGACGGGCCGCCGGCGGGGCTGCGCTGGGCCGCTCCGGTGCGGGGCCGGGCCGTGCTGGTCGTGCCGCCCGGGCCAGGCGCGGCCGAGCAGCTGCACCTGCTTGGTCGCTGGCTGCGGCGCACCCGTCCCGTCGTCGTCGCCGTCGACGGGGGTGCGCGGACGGCCGCCGCGGCGGGGTTGACGGTAGACCTGCTCGCCCTGTCCGGCGACGGCCGAGACGCGGACAGTGCAGGCGCGGACAGTGCGGACGCCGCCGACGCGGGTGGCGCAGGCCTGGACGACGCCTCGGTGCGCGTGGCGGGAGCGGTGCTCGCCCTGGGCCCGGGAGCTGCCGCTCGCGCCGAAGCGGCCGGCGCCTCCTGGGAGGAGGTCGATGTCGCCATGCCAGCCGTGCCGGGCGTGCTCGCCGTGCTCGCTGCCGCCGCCCCGGATCTCCTGGTGCAGGCCACCCAGGCGCCGGAGCTCCGCGACCTGCTCGACCTGGACCGCATCGACGGTGCAGCGGCGCTGCTCGCCCGGCTGCGGCTGGGGGGGCTGCTCCTGGACGCGACGGCAGTGGCGGCCCTCGACGGTCGCCGACCGGTGGGTGCCGGCCGCTCCCGGCGTCGGCGGCGGCAGGCGGCCCGCGAGGCCCGTCGCCGACGGCGCGCCCCCGGCTGCCGCAGCACGGCATTTGTGCTGGTCGCCGGCCTGGTGTGCGCCGCGGCGGTGGTGGCCGTCTCCGACCCTGGCCGGGCGCTGCTGCACCGGCTCGGGGTGACGCTGCTGTGAGAGGCCCTCCCGTGGGGGCGGCATGACCGGCCAGGCCCGCGCCGTGGTCTCCGTGCGGGCGCACGTCGCATCCCTCGTCGCGGTCTTTCTCGCGCTGGCGGTCGGGGTGCTGGTGGGCGGGGTCGCCCTGCACGCCACCGAGGTGCACGACCTGCGGACCAGGGCGACCAACGCCGACGCGGATGCCGCGGCGGCCCGCTCGTCCGCGGCTCGTGACGGCGCGGACAGTGCGCGGTCCGACGCGGTCTCGGCGGCGGCGGTGACACGCCTACTCGGTGCCAGGCTGCGCGGCCACGACGTGGTCGTCGTGAGCCTGCCCGGCGCCGACCCCCGGGACCGGGACCGGCTCGGCGCCGGGCTGCGGGCCGCTGGCGCGAGCATGGGCGGCGACCTGCGGCTGGCATCCGCCGCCGTCCAGGGGGACGCGATCGGGCTGCTCGGCGACGTGGCCGGCCGCCTCGACCCGCGGGCACGTGGGGCCGCCCTGGATCGCTTCGCGACCGTGCTGGCACAGGCAGGCACCTCCGCCCGCACCCGGCCGGCGGCGGCCGGCAGCACGCAGCCGACCACCGGCCCGACCACCGGCCCGACCACCGGCCCGACCACCGGCCCGACCACCGGCCCGACCACCGGCCCGACCATCCCGCGGAGCCAGGCAGCGGCGCCATTGCCCGCCGTACCGGTCAGCACCGCCCGGCTCGTCCCCACCCTGCGCGCCGCCGCGCTGCTCGACGTCGGCTCCCGCGTCGACGGCGCTGCCGACCTGGTGGTCATCGTCGTGCCTCCCGGCGGTGACGGCGGGGCCGTCGACGGCGCGACCGATGCGCTCACGCTGGCCCTCGCGCGCGCCATGGCCGCGCGGGGCACCCGGGTCCTCGTCAGCGGGCCGGCCACGTCCGCGCGGCCCGGGGGTGCGGTCGCCGCGGTGCGACGCGATGTGCTGCGCTCCACGGTCAGCTCCACCGACGGCCTCGACGCCGCTGCCGGTCCCGCCGTGGCCGGCCTCGCGCTCGTCGCGCCCGGTCCGGCGGGTCACTACGGCAGCGGCCCGGCGGCCAGCGCGCCGCTACCGCCCACCTGACGCCAGGACGACCCGCCTGCCAGGACGAGCCGCCTGCCAGGACGAGCCGCCTGCCAGGACGAGCCGCCTGCCAGGACGACCCGCCTGCCAGGACGACCCGCCTGGTGGGACGACCCGCCTGGTGGGACGACCCGCCTGGTGGGACGACCCGCCTGGTGGGACAGCGAGCGACGGGATGCGAGACGTGCGGGTGTTCCCCGACGTAGGATCGAGTTCCGTGGACGTGACCGCGGGCGCCAGGACTGAGCGCGGTGCAACGCGCCACGTGACAAAGCATCTGTTCGTCACCGGCGGGGTCGCCAGCAGTCTCGGCAAGGGGCTCACCGCTTCCAGCCTCGGCCGGCTGCTCATCGCCCGGGGTCTGCGGGTCACCATGCAGAAGCTGGACCCCTACCTCAACGTCGACCCCGGCACCATGAACCCCTTCCAGCACGGCGAGGTCTTCGTCACCGACGACGGCGCCGAGACCGACCTCGATGTCGGGCACTACGAGCGCTTCCTGGACCGCTCCCTCACCAGCGCAGCCAATGTCACCACCGGCCAGGTCTACAGCTCGGTGATCGCCCGCGAGCGCCGCGGGGAATATCTCGGCGACACCGTCCAGGTCGTCCCACACATTACTGACGAGATAAAGGACCGCGTCTTTGCGATGAGCGGCCCCGAGGTCGACGTCGTGATCACCGAGGTTGGCGGCACGGTGGGTGACATCGAGTCGCTGCCCTACCTGGAGGCGATCCGCCAGGTCCGGCACGAGATCGGCCGCGACAACTGCTTCTTCCTGCACGTCTCGCTCGTGCCCTACCTCGCGCCGAGCGGGGAGCTGAAGACCAAGCCCACCCAGCACTCGGTCGCGCAGCTGCGCAGCATCGGCATCCAGCCCGACGCCATCGTCTGCCGCAGCGACCGGGAGCTCCCGGACAGCCTCAAACGCAAGATCGCCCTGTCGTGCGACGTCGACGCCGATGCGGTGGCCGCGGCTCCGGACGCGCCGAGCATCTACGACATCCCGAAGGTCCTGCACCGGGAGGGACTCGACGCCTACGTCGTACGCCGGCTCGGCCTGCCCTTCCGCGATGTGGACTGGAGCGGTTGGGACGAGCTGCTGCGTCGCGTGCACCAGCCGGCGCATACGGCGGTCGTCGCGGTCGTCGGCAAGTACGTCGACCTGCCGGACGCCTACCTCTCGGTCACCGAGGCGCTGCGCGCCGGCGGGTTCCACCAAGACGCCTCAGTTCAGCTGCGGTGGGTCCCGAGCGACAGCTGCTCCTCACCGGAGGCGGCGGCCGCGGTGCTGGACGGCGTCGACGGCGTGCTCGTGCCGGGCGGCTTCGGCGTCCGCGGGATCGAGGGGAAGATCGCCGCGCTCCGCTATGCCCGGGAGCAGCGCATCCCCGCCCTCGGGATCTGCCTCGGGCTGCAATGCATGGTGATCGAGGCGGCCCGCCATCTCGCCGGGCTCGACGGCGCCAACTCCGCCGAATTCGACCCGGCCACTCCGCACCCGGTGGTGGCGACGATGGCAGACCAGGTCGGGATCGTCGCCGGCGAGGGTGACCTCGGCGGCACCATGCGCCTCGGCCTCTACCCGACCGCCCTGCTGCCCGGCAGCGTCGCCGCGGAGGTCTACGCCGCGAGCCGGGTCGAGGAGCGCCACCGGCACCGCTACGAGGTCGCCAACGCCTACCGCGAGCGGCTGTCCCAGGCCGGCCTCGTCTTCTCCGGCACATCGCCAGACGGTGGGCTCGTGGAGGTCGCCGAGCTCCCGCGCGATGTCCACCCGTTCTATCTGGGCACCCAGGCGCACCCGGAGTTCCGCTCCCGGCCGACCCGCGCGCACCCGCTGTTCGCCGCCCTCGTCGCCGCCGCGCTCGTGCAGCACCGCCGCCGCACCGGCCGACTGCCGCTGGACCTGCCGGCCGTCGAACGGGCAGCCGTCGAGCTGTCCAGCCGGTGAGCGACGGGGACTTCCAGCTCGCCAGCAGTCGGGAGGTGCACCGGGGGCACGCCTTCCGGCTCGCGGTGGAGACCTGGCGGATGCCCGACGGGAGTGAGCGCGACCGCGACGTCGTGCACCACACCGGCGCTGTCGGCGTGGTGGCGCTCGACGAGCGCGAGCGGGTGCTGCTGATCCGCCAGTTCCGCCCCGCCGTGCGCCGGCACCTGCTCGAGCTCCCGGCCGGTCTGCTCGACGAGGTGGGTGAACCGGCGTCGGTGGCGGCGGCGCGGGAGCTGGCCGAGGAGGCCGACGTCGTGGCCGGCCGCTGGCACGTCCTGCTCGACGCCTACACCTCGCCCGGGATGAGCGACGAGGCGGTGCGGATCTATCTCGCCCGGGACGTCGCGGCCGCGCCCTCGCCGTACTCCCGGGTCGACGAGGAGGCCGACCTGGAGCCCCGCTGGCTGCCGCTGGCGGATGCGGTCGACCTGGTGACGCGGGGGGAGTTGACCAACAGCCTGGCCGTGCTGGGCGTGCTCGCGACGGCCAGGGCGCGCGACACCGACTGGTCCGGGCTGCGGCCGGTCGACGCGGCGTGGGACGCCCGGCCCGGCCACCGCGGATAGCCTGCCTTTCCTGCCCGTCGTCCCCGCGCCCCAGGAGCCTCCGCGTGACCACTGTCGGCATTCCCAGCGAGGTCAAGGACAGCGAGTTCCGGGTGGCGATCACGCCGGCCGGGGTGCATGAGCTGACCCGGCACGGTCACCAGGTCGCGGTGCAGCGCGGAGCGGGCGTCGGGTCCTCGATCACCAACCAGGAGTACGTCGAGGCCGGCGCGACGGTCGTCGAGACCGCGGACGAGATCTGGACCGGTGCCGAGCTCGTGCTCAAGGTCAAGGAACCGGTGCGCGAGGAGTGGCACCGCATGCGCCGCGGTCAGGTGCTGTTCACCTACCTGCACCTCGCTGCGGACCGCGCGTGCACCGACGCGATCCTGGCCTCCGGCGTCACCGCGGTTGCCTACGAGACGGTCCAGCTCCCCGACGGGTCGCTGCCACTCCTGGCGCCGATGAGCGAGGTCGCGGGGCGGATGGCCACCCAGGTCGGCGCGCACTGCCTCGAGCGCGGCAGCGGGGGCCGCGGCGTGCTGCTCGGTGGTGTCCCCGGTGTCTACCCCGCCCGCGTGGTGGTCCTCGGCGCCGGCATCAGCGGCACCAGCGCCGCGATCATCGCCCAGGGCATGGAGGCGGAGGTGCTAATCCTGGACCGCAACGTCGCCCGCCTGCGCGAGGTCGACCGCCTCTTCGGCGGCGGCCGCATCAAGACCGTCGCCTCCAACTCCTACGAGGTTGAGCGGGCCTGTCTCGAGGCCGATCTGGTGATCGGAGCGGTGCTCGTCGCCGGCGCCCGCGCCCCCATGCTGGTCAGCAACGACCTGGTACGCCGGATGAAGCCCGGTGCGGTGCTGGTCGACATCAGCATCGACCAGGGCGGCTGCTTCGAGGACAGCCGGCCGACCACGCATTCCGACCCGACCTTCCGAGTGCACGACACGCTGTTCTACTGCGTCGCCAACATGCCGGGTGCTGTGCCGTTCACCTCGACCTTCGCCCTGACCAACGTCACGTTGCCCTACGTCGTGGAGATCGCCGAGCGCGGCCTGGCGGCAGCGGCCGGCTCCGACCCTGCCCTCGGGCGCGGCGTGACCAGCGTCGACGGCGAGCTGACCTCCGAGCCGGTCGCGACCGCACACGGCCTGCCCTGGCGGCCCGCCGCGCAGGTGCTGCGCTGACGGCAGCGGCGGCGCCGTCCCCTGCGCTGACCGGGGCGGTGCGCGGCTTCCTGGACCACCTCGCCGTGGAGCGCGGCTCCGCGGCCAACACCCTCGCCGCCTATCGCCGCGACCTCGGCCGGTGGACGTCCTACCTCGCCGGCCGCGGCATCGTCGACCCGGCCGCCGTCACCGAGGCCGACGTCGCCGACTTTCTCGCCGGCCTCCGCGAGGGGGAGGGCGACCACCCGCCGCTCGCCGCAGCGTCCGCAGCCCGCACGGTGGTCGCCGTGCGGGGGCTGCACCGCTTCCTGCTGCGGGAGGGCGCGGTCGTGGTGGACGCCGCCGCGGCGGTGCGTCCCCCGCAGCCGCCGAGACGGCTGCCCAAGGCGCTGCCCTACGACGAGGTCGACGCCCTGCTTGCTGCCGCCTCCGCCGGCGTCCAGGTCGAGGCCGGGCTGCGCGACCGGGCGCTGCTGGAGCTGCTCTATGCCACCGGCGCCCGCATCTCCGAGGCGGTCGCGCTGGACCTCGACGACCTGCCGGCGGGGGCGGACGCCGTCCGGCTGCTGGGCAAGGGCGGCCGGGAGCGGGTGGTGCCAGTGGGCCGGGCGGCGCGCGCGGCGCTCGACGCGTGGCGGGTGCGCGGCCGCCCGGGGCTCGCCGCACTCGGCCGTGGCACGCCGGCGCTGTTCCTGCACGCTCGGGGTGGGCGGCTCTCCCGCCAGTCGGCCTGGGCGGTGCTGCGTGCGACCGCCGAGCGGGCCGGGACGCGGGGACCGGTGTCGCCGCACGTCCTCCGGCACTCCTTCGCCACCCACCTGCTGGAGGGGGGCGCGGACGTGCGGGTGGTGCAGGAGCTGCTCGGCCACGCCTCGGTGGCGACGACGCAGGTGTACACGCTGGTCACGGTGGACACCCTGCGCGAGGTCTACGCCGCAGCGCACCCCCGCGCCCTGGCCTGACCTGTCGCGGGATGTCCACCGACCGGCACTCTGGTCGGTTGCACGGAGCCGACTGGCGGGTGGACACCGCCGGTCGCGCCCACGTACCCTCCGGCGTCTCCTTGGCTGCTCGCTGACAAGGAGCGCAAGATTTTCCTCAATAGAGAGGCTCACCGCTTTGTCGACAACTCCACCGCCGTCGGACGACCAGGGAGTCGTCCGCCTGCCCGGCGAGGAGGCCGTCCGCGGCGCCGTCGCAGCGCTGCCCGTCGCAGCGCTGCCCGCTGCGGCCGCCGGGCAACTGCCAGGGATGGCCGACCTCGACAGCTCAGGTGGCGAGGCCGCGTCCGGCCATGCCGTTCCGCCGATGGGTGGGGCGGTCGCCCGTGGCGTGGGGGAGATGGGTCCGACCGGGCGACCTCTCCCGCACTTCCCGCAGCCGCCCGAGCTGGAGCGGCATGGGCCGGCCCGGGTGCTTGCCATGGTCAACCAGAAGGGTGGCGTCGGGAAGACGACCAGCACCATCAACCTCGGCGCAGCGCTCGCCGAGCAGGGTCGCCACGTCCTGTTGGTGGACTTCGACCCGCAGGGCGCGCTGTCGGTGGGGCTGGGGGTCAACCCGCTCCAGCTCGATCGCACCGTCTACAACCTGCTGATGGAGCGCAGCCTCGCCGTCGAGGACGTGATGCTCAAGACCAACGTCCCCGGCCTGGACCTGTTGCCCAGCAACATCGACCTCAGCGCCGCCGAGGTGCAGCTCGTGTCAGAGGTGGCCAGGGAGCAGACGCTGGCACGGGTCCTCAGGCCGGTGTCCGCCGACTACGACGTCGTGCTCATCGACTGCCAGCCCTCGCTCGGCCTCCTCACGGTCAACGCCCTGACCGCCGCGGATGCCGTCATCATTCCGCTCGAATGTGAATACTTCGCGCTCCGGGGAGTCGCCCTCTTGATGCAGACCATTGACAAAGTACAGCAGAGGTTGAACCCTGAACTAAAGGTTGAGGGGATCCTCGCCACCATGTACGACGGCCGGACCGTGCACGGACGCCAGGTGCTGGAACGGCTGCTGTCGGCGTTCGGCCCCCTGGTCTTCCACACAGTGATCAACAGGACCATCCGGTTCCCCGAGACCAGCGTGGCGGGCGAGCCCATCACCAGCTATGCCTCGTCGTCGGCAGGTGCCGCCGCCTATCGGCAGCTCGCCCTGGAGGTGCTTTCCCGATGAGCCGCCGAGCCTCGCTCCCAGGCGCCGACGAGCTGTTCAGGGTGACCGGCCCGCAGCCGCCGCCTACGACCGACCAGCCGGCGACCGACCAGCCGGCAGCCGTACCCGCCCCGCCTGCCCTGGCGCCGGGACGCAAACAGTTGGCGTCCGTTGCCCCCTCCCGCGTGGCGCCGTCCGGCGGGGAGAGCCGGGATGCTGCCGCTCACCCGTCCGTCGGGCAGGAACACACCGATCTGGTGGTGTCCCCGCTTCGACGCAGCGTCGCGGTCTCCCGGCGTCCGCGTCCAGACCAGCCGACCGTGGACGCACGGTCGAGCGGCCGGGAGCGGCACGAGGAGAAGATCACCGTCTACGTGTCGCCCGAGGAGCTGTTCGACATCGAGCACGCGCGGCTGGTGCTGCGGGGCGAGCACGGCATCGCCTCGGACCGGGGCCGCATCGTGCGCGAGGCGGTGGCCGTGGTGCTGGCCGACTTCGAGGCGAAGGGGCAGCAGAGCATCCTGGTCCGTCGGCTCGGGGGTCGCTGACCGCCGCTTCGTATTCTGACAGGGCACTGACAGCTGACAAGGCGCTGGCAACTGACAAGGCACTGAACACGGAGCGGGGCAGCACCCGGCGCCCGCCACCACAGACGGGACATGCGTGCTCTACCAGCTCGCCCACCCTGGGAACCTGCTCGGCATCGTCGTCGCGCTGGTGATCGGCCTGCTTGCCCACGACGCGGCCCAGACGCTGGTGGCCGCCGGTCTCGGGGACGACACTGCGCGCCGAGCCGGCCGGTTGACCGCGCGGGCAGCCCAGCGGCTCGATCCTTTCGGCGCGGTAGCGGCGGTCATCACGGGCTGGGGGTGGGGGAGCCCGGTCCCCGTCGACGAGCGGTGGCGGGGGCGCCGCTACCGCATGGCGGCTGCCCTCGCAATCGGGCCACTGACCTACGTCGTTCTCGCGCTGGTCGCGGTGCTCGCCCTCCGCGCCGCCCAGCCCGGCGACGCCTTCGGGTTCGGGTTCCTGCGCTATCTCGGCGTCACCTTCGCGGCCCTTGCCATCGTGTCGGTGCTTCCGCTGCCGCCGCTGGACGGCGGGCGGATCATGCTGCTCCTGGCGCCGCAGACGCTCGGCTGGCAGAAGGCGCGCTATCAGCTGGTCGACCGCAACGTCGGGGTCGCGGCGGCCCTCGCGATCGTGCTGCTCCCGCGCCTGTTTCCGGGCCTTCCCGGCATCATCGAGCAGCTGTATCCCCCCCTGCTGAACGGCTTGTGGTCGCTCGTGGGCGGTTCCGGCGTGCTCGCATGACGGTGGCGATCGAGCGCGCGGCCGAAGAAGGTGCGGGCTTCCACGTCCACCTCCCGGTATTCACCGGTCCCTTCGACCTGCTCCTCACCCTCATCGGACGGCATCAGCTCGACCTCACCAAGGTCGCGCTGGCTGCCGTGACGGACGAGTTCCTGGCGCACACGCGCGCCCTTGGCCAGCACTGGGACCTCGGGCAGGCGACCGAGTTCCTGGTCGTGGCGGCCACTCTGCTTGACCTCAAGGTGGCCCGACTGCTGCCATCGGTTGCCGAGCCGGAGGCGGAGGACCTGGCGCTGCTCGAGGCCCGGGACCTGCTGTTCGCCCGACTGCTGCAGTACCGGGCGTACAAGCAGGCGGCACGGCTGCTTGCCGGGTTGATCTCGGACGCGGCGCGTCAGCTACCTCGGACGGCCGGGCTAGAGGCCCATCACGCGGCCGCCCTGCCCGAGGTGGTCCTGGGTCTGGGACCGGCCGCCTTTGCGAGGTTGGCCGCGCTCGCGCTTGCTCCGAGGGAGACTCCGCAGGTCGACGTGACGCACGTGCACTTCCCGCGGGTGGACGTGCACGAGCAGATGGCCGTGGTGCTGCAGCGGCTGGCGGGCGGCGCAGTCAGCTTCCGGATGCTCTCGGCCGACTGCCGGCACCCCATCGAGGTGGTGGGACGGTTCCTCGCCCTCCTAGAGCTCTACCGCGATGGCTGGATCGCTTTCGACCAGTCCGAGGCCCTGGGCGAGTTGCAGGTCCATCGGCTCATCGGGGAGGGTGGGCACGAGTGAGCGTGCACGGCGAGCCGCTTCCGGTCGTCCTTCCAACACTGGGCGGGGACACCGCGGGTGCCGGCGCTCGCACCGGCTCAACGCCGAGCGACGTCCGGCCTGACCACGCCGTGGCACCGCCCGGCGGGTCGCAGCTCGTGGCCGTTGTCGAGGCGGTGCTGTTTGTGAGCGAGCAGCCGGTGCCCGTCGAGCGGTTGTCGAGCGGGCTCGCCGTACCGGTGCCGGATGTGCTGGCGGCGCTGGCCGAGCTGTCCCAGTGGCGCGAGTCCCGCGGCGGGATCCGGCTGCGCGAAGTCGCCGGTGGCTGGCGCCTCATGACGGCCAGCGAGACCGATCCACACGTCACCGGGTTCGTGCTGGAGGGCCAGCACGGCCGATTGTCCGCCGCTGCGTTGGAGACGCTCGCGGTCGTGGCGTATCGCCAACCGGTGAGCCGAGCCCGCGTCGCCGCCATCCGCGGCGTCACGTCCGACGGTGTCGTGCGCAGTCTAATCGCCCGAGGGTTGCTGATAGAGAGCGGTCTGGAGCCAGGAACGTCAGCGGCCCTCCTGTCGACCACGCCCGCCTTCCTGCACAAGCTCGGCATCACGGAGCTGTCCGACCTTCCCTCGTTGGCTCCACTTTTACCCGACATCGAATCGCTGGAGCCCCGATGAGCACACCCTCAGGTGAAGATAAAGACAGGGGCGCGGCACGTGACCCCCTTGGCGTAGGTGTGCGGCTGCAGCGGGTCCTTGCCGGCGCCGGCGTCGGCAGCCGGCGGGCCTGCGAGCAGCTGATCGAGGAAGGCCGAGTCAGCGTCGACGGGGACGTGGTGCGGCAACAGGGGATGCGGGTCGATCCCACGACCGCCATCATCCACGTCGACGGCGCGCGGGTGGTGACGAGGACTGACCTCGAGCACCTGGTGGTCAACAAGCCCAGGGGAGTCCTCACCACGATGGCGGACGACCGGGGGCGCCCGTGCATCGGGGACTACGTGGCGGACCGGCGCGCGCGCCTGTTCCACGTGGGCCGACTGGACGCCGACAGCGAGGGTCTGCTGTTGCTCACCAACGACGGTGAGCTCGCCCACCGACTTACTCATCCCTCCCGCGGAGTGCCCAAGGAGTACCTCGCGGAGGTCGAGGGTCAGATCACCAAGGAGGCCGTGCGTCGGCTGCGGCGAGGCGTCGACCTGGACGACGGTCCGGTGCGGGTGGAGCGAGTCGTCGTGGTCGACCAGGGCGGGCCCCGCTCCCTGGTTGAGCTCGCGCTGCACGAGGGCCGCAACCATGTCGTGCGTCGCCTTCTCGCCGAGGTTGGTCACCCCGTGACGCGCCTGCTCCGCACCAGCTTCGGGCCGCTCCGGCTTGACAATCTCAAGCCTGGTCGGCTGCGTCACCTCACGAGCCATGAGGTTAATGCGCTCTACAGCTCTGTCGACTTGTAGCTATCGCTACAAGTACTTTTGCCTCCCCCCGTACACGGTGGTCCGACGCACCGCCAACTTCAGCCTCCCGGTGCTGGCTGGGAATGACGGCTCACGCGGGTCGATGGGTCGCTGGGTCGATGGGTCGACACGCAGGTGACAAGTGACCGCTCCTCTTGGCCATTACGCCGTTTCATCAACAGGTCGGTGTGTCGACGTGACGCTTGCTCCACGTATGGCAGAGTCAGCACGTCGAGGTGGGACAACATCGGGGGGCAAGTCGTGTCGGTGCGGGCGGTCCGGGGGGCCACTCAAGCGACCGCGAACACCAGGGATGAGATCTTGGGGGCTACAGCCGAGTTGGTGACGGCGGTGCTCGAGCGCAACGGCCTCACCGGTGGCGACGTCATCAGCATCGTCTTCACCACCACCCCCGACCTGACTGCCGAGTTTCCCGCCTACGCGGCGCGGCAGTTGGGCCTCGTCGACGTCCCCCTGCTGGGTGCCGGGGAGATGGCGGTCCCCGGGGCCCTGCCACGGACGGTGCGGCTGCTCGCGACCGTCGAGACGAGCCTGGAGCGGGCGCAGGTGCGACACGTCTACCTGCGAGGCGCCGCCTCGCTGCGGACTGACCTGCCACAGTGACGGGCACCACCGCCAGTCAGGCCAGCAGAGCCAGCACCGACGGCCAGGAGGAAGCCCGGGTGGGGTCGTCGCCAGCTGCATCGGAACTGCTCCTCCCCGTCGCTCCTCCTTCGTCCGTCCTGGTGGTCGGCGCCGGGTTGATGGGCACCAGCGTCGGACTCGCCCTCCGGGCGCGGGGCGTGCAGGTGTGGCTGTCGGACATCGACCAAGGGCGCGTCGAGACGGCCATGGACCTAGGGGCCGGGGAGCAGTGGGTCTCCGAGGTGGTCGACCACGTCGTGCTTGCCATCCCCGGCGCGGCTGTGGCTCACGAGATGCTGCGCCTGCTGCCTGTCCAGCCAACCGCGAGCTTTAGTGACATCGCCGCCGTAAAGTCCAGCGTTCAGCGTGACATCGAGACGCTGGGTGGCCCGCTGGACCGCTTCGTGGGCGGGCACCCGATGGCCGGGCGCGAGCTGGAGGGCCCGGAACACGCGGACGCCGAGCTCTTCGTGGGCCGCCCATGGGCCCTGTGCGCGACGTCGTCGACCACGCCGACCTCGCTTGCCGCCACGAGGGCGGTCGTCCAGCTCTGTGGCGCGGTCCCGGTGTTCATCAATGCCGAGCGGCACGACGCCTCGGTCGCGCTCCTGAGCCACCTGCCGCAGCTGACGGCAAGCGCGCTTTCCGCGCTGGCGGTGCCGGTCGCCGACGCCGAGCTGCGATTGGCCGGCCAGGGGTGGCGCGACATGACGCGCATCGCCGACAGCCCTCCCGGCCTTTGGGCCGACATCGTCGTTAGCAACGCTGCCGCCCTGCGCGCGCCCCTGACCGCCCTCATTGCCCACCTGCATGCCGTGCTACGGGAGCTCCCGCCGTCCGCACGTGAACTGCTCGAGTCGCCAGCAGTGACACCATGGTCGTCCTCTCCCCTTGACCTGGAGACTCAGCAGGGTTTGCTGCGCGAGCACGTCCTCGCGCTGGTGGCGGCAGGGAACTCCGGGCGTCGGCGCTTGCCGGACAAGGACGCGGCGGCGGGGCGATGGGACCGCGTGCTCGCCGTGGTCGCCGATCGCCCTGGGGAGCTGGCGCGACTACTGCTGGCAGCCGGTGCCGCCGGCGTCAACGTCGAGGACCTCCACGTCGAGCATCAGGCCACCCACCGCACGGGTGAGGTGACGCTGTACGTGCAGGAGGGCGCCGGTGCCACCCTCGGCCTTGCCCTGCAGGCGCAGGGGTGGCGCTGCCGGGTAGAGCCGGGCGCGCGGGGACCACGGTCGGTCGCGGTCGACGGGCCCATGGCGCTGGGAGGCGCCGAGAGCTCGGCGGGCTAGCCTGCAGGCGTGCGGACAGCCGGCGGGGGCGGGGCCGCTCCATCGTGTCGGCACCCCGGCTGGCGCCCGTGACGGCGGAGCATCTCCGGTCGGATGGGGAGGCTGAACCCGAGGATGCCGCCGCCGATCGTCCCTGGCTAGCCGCGGCCCGTGACCACGTCATTCCCGGTCGTGTGAACGATGGCCAGCGCGACGATGGCCAGCGCGACGACGTGTCCCTCGTGATCGCCATCGACGGGCCCGGAGGCGCCGGCAAGAGCACAGTCGCGCGCAGCGTTGCCACCCGGCTCGGCCTCCGCTACGTCGACACGGGTGCGACGTATCGAGCGCTCACCTGGGCCGCGCTGCAGCAGGGAGTGGCCCTCGACGACGCGGAGGGGTTGACCGCGTTGGCCGGTCGGGTCCGCATCGAGCTGGTGACCGACCCGGCCACACCGCATGTCGCGGTCGACGGCCGACGGATCGACGCGGAGATCCGACGGGACGACGTCACCGGCGCGGTCAGCGCGGTCAGCGCCGTGCCGGGCGTGCGTGCCCTCCTGGTCGCTCGGCAGCAGGAGCTGCTGGGCCAGTCCGCCCTCGTGGGTGGAGCGGTGGTGGAAGGAAGGGACACGGCCTCGGTCGTCGCGCCAGCGGCCGTCGTGAAGGTGTTCTTGACCGCCGACAGCGAGGTGCGCGCCGCCCGCCGGGCGGCGGAGCAAGGGCGGGGCGCCGTCGAGGACGTGGCCCGCGGGCTTGCCCGCCGCGACGCCCTCGACAGCGGCCGGACCAGCGATCCGCTTGGGCTGGCGCCCGGGGCGATCCTGCTCGACGCCACCGATCTGGACGTGGATCAGGTTGTCGACCGCGTGCTCGCACTCGTGCCTGGCCACCTCGCGCCGCGGGTGCCGGGCGACACGACGCCCCGCGATACCGTGCGCGCCGAGCCGGGGCCGGCGTACCGCCCCTGGGTCGTCGCGGTGCTCAAGCCGCTGGTGCGGTTGCTGTTCACCGCGGCCTTCAGAGTGACCGTTCGGGGCACGGAGCACATCCCCACCATCGGCCCGGTGCTCATTGCCGGCAACCACAGCGGCTTTCTCGACGGGCCGTTGGTGGCGGCCTTCGCTCCACGTGAGGTGCGCATCGTGGCCAAGGCCGAGCTCTATCACGGCGCGGCAGGCCGCTTCCTGCACCTGGTCGGCCAGATCCCGGTCCACCGGGGACATCCCGACCGGGCGGCGTTGCGGGCCGGAGTGCGGGTGCTGTCCGAGGGCGGGGTGCTCGGCATCTTCCCCGAGGGCACCCGAGGCGCCGGCGACCTCAGCAGGGTGCAGGGCGGTGCGGCGTACCTCCTCCTCCGCGCCCCCGCCCCCGTCGTCCCGGTCGTCTGCGTCGGGACCGACCAGGCGATGCCGAAGGGGGGGCGGCCGCGGTGGCGGTCACCCGTCGAGATCGTCTTCGGCCCGCCGGCGTGGCTGGACCTGCCCGCGGGTCCGCGGTCACGCAGCACCGTCGCCGCCGTCGCCGAGCAGGTGCGCGTCGTGCTCGCAGACCATCTGGCGACGGTGCGGTCGGCCAGCTCGTGACGCACGACCTCGGCTCAGCCGCCACGGGCGGGCCACCCCCCGCGGACGTGGCGGGGTTGGCAGCCGACGGCTGGGACGTCGACGGGCTCGACCTGCGCGAGGACGCCGACCAGGGGCCGGCCATCGCGCTCCCCACGCTGGCGATCGTCGGGCGCCCCAACGTCGGCAAGTCGACCCTCGTGAACCGGATCCTGGGACGGCGCGCGGCCGTCGTGGAGGACGTCCCGGGGGTCACCCGCGACCGGGTCGCCTACGAGGCGGAGTGGGCCGGGCGCCGCTTTCGGATCCTGGACACCGGGGGCTGGGACCCCGACGCGCGCGGGCTGGCCAGGCGGGTGGCGGAGCAGGCCGAGCTCGGGGTCCGCGAGGCCGACGCCGTGCTGTTCATCCTCGACACCACAGTCGGTGCCACCGATGCCGACCTCGCCGTCGCGCGCGTGCTGCAGCGCAGCGGCAAACCGGTGCTGGTGGTGGCGAACAAGGTCGACGACACCAGGGGCGAGTACGTCGCACATGAGCTGTGGCAGCTGGGCCTGGGCGAGCCGCACCCGGTGAGCGCGCTGCACGGGCGCGGCAGTGGGGACCTGCTCGACGCGGCGCTCGCGGTCCTGCCCGAGACGCCGCCGCAGCGCTTCGGAGACCAGGGCGGCCCCCGCCGCGTCGCCCTCGTCGGCCGACCGAACGTCGGGAAGTCCTCGCTGCTCAACCGTCTCGTCGGCGAGCAGCGCGTGGTGGTCGACGCGGTCGCGGGGACGACCAGAGACCCCGTCGACAGCCTGGCACAGATCGGTTCCTCGACGTACCTCCTTGTCGACACGGCCGGCTTGCGGCGTCGGGTCAAAGAGGCCAGCGGGGCGGAGTACTACGCCGCGTTGCGCACCCAGCAGGCGCTTGAGTCCGCCGAGTGCGCCGTGGTGCTGCTCGACGCCAGCGAACCGCTCACCGAGCAGGACCAGCGCATCCTCGGGATGGCGGTGGAGGCCGGCCGGGCCCTGGTCATCGCCGTGAACAAGTGGGATCTGCTGGACGAGGACCGCCACTACGACCTCGAACGGGAGCTGGCCGGCGACCTCGGTCGGGTCCAGTGGGCGCCCCGCGTGAACATCAGCGCCGCCACCGGCCGCTCGGTGGACCGGCTGTCGGTGGCGATCGAGGCGAGCCTGGCTGGTTGGCAGACGCGGGTGCCCACCGGCCGCCTCAACGCCTTTCTGGGTGACGTCACCACCCGCACGCCGCCCCCAGGGCGCAGCGGGCGGATCCCCAAGGTGCAGTTCGCCACCCAGGCCGCGAGCCGGCCCCCGCGCTTCGTCGTGTTCGCCACCGGATTCCTCGAGCCGGCCTATCGGCGCTTCCTGGAGCGCCGGCTGCGGGAGGAGTTCGGCTTCGGGGGGACGCCCATCGAGATCAGCGTGCGGGTGCGCGAGAAGCGTCGCGGCCGGCCAGCGTGACCGGCAACGGCGGCCCGGCGCTGCGGTACAGTCTCTGCGCCCCGTTAGGGGGGTGTTCCGGGACGTGGCGCAGCTTGGTAGCGCACTTGACTGGGGGTCAAGGGGTCGCAGGTTCAAATCCTGTCGTCCCGACGGAGAAACCGCAGGTCAGAGCGGGTGCAGCCCTGCGGGGGGGCACCCGTTCCCTCGTCCCTACAGCAACGGGTGCAGCAACGCGGACCGGCCGGTGGTCACCACACGATCGCCTCGTCGAGCCGGTCCGCGGCCTCCCGTGCCTGCGCCGGCGCCACGTGGCTGTAGATGTCCGCAGTGATCGCGTAGGACGAGTGCCCGAGGTGCTCCTGCACGACTTTCGTGTGCGTGCCAGCCGCGAGCAGGAAGCTTGCCGCGGAGTGCCGGAGCGTGTGCAGGGTGACCCCCGGAAGGTCGGCGCGCCGGGCGAGGGTGTCGAACCGTCGTAGGACGTTGCGCGGCTCCAACAGCGTCCCAACCTCGGTGGCGAACACGAGGCCCGTGTCCTGCCATGCCGGCCCAGAGGCCAACCGCTCGGCGGTCTGACGCAGCCGGTGGGCGCGCAGCGCCGCAACCGCAGAGCGCGGAAGCGGCACTACACGTCGGGAGCGCTCAGTCTTCGGCTCCCCGATCTCAAGGCCCCGCGTCGTCCGCGACAGCGTCCACCTGACTCGTAGCGCCGCGCCGTCGAGGTCGACCTCGGCCCAGTGAAGCGCGAGCGCCTCGCCGCGGCGTAGGCCGGTGGCGAGCATGAGCCTGTAGAGCGACTCCAACCTGTCGCCGGCCACCGCGAGCAACAGCCGTTGCGCCTGCTCGGCGGTGAGGTAGCGCGCCTCGGTCCGCTCTGCGGCCGGCCGCCGGACCGCTGCGGCCGCGTTGCGCCGGACCAGGCCGTCCCGGACGGCGATCTCCAGCGCGGCCCGCAGCACCGTGTAGATGGTGCGGACGGTCGAGGTAGACAGGCCGGCTTCCCGCTTAGCCACGATGAGCGCCTCGACGTCGGATGGGCGGAGCTGGTCGAGTGTGAGGTGCCCAAGGGTCGGCGTCAGGTGCGCCCGGGCGATGGTCGAGTAGAGATCCTTGGTCGACCGTTTCACGTCGCTCGCCTCGAGGGCTTTGGCCGTCCAGTCGAACAGCCACACAGCGAGCGTCGTGGAGGCGTCCTTGACCGGCTCGCCCGCGTCCACCCGTTGCCGGGCCTCGCGCAGCTTGTCGCGAACGATCGCCTGCGTGCGTCCGTAGACGGTCCGTCGCTTGGTCTGGCCGTCCTTACGGTAGGAAAGGGCCCCCGCCCACATCCCGTCGGCCCGTCGGAAGATCGAGCCCTCACCGTTCGCCCGCTTGGTCATCGGTTCGTCCTATTCTGTCCGTCGCGCCGAATGGGCTGTGCCGCTTGCCTGCCTATGTCGTCACCCCGACACCCCGCGGTGACCGGGCGGCGGACCAGGCCGGGGCCGACTTCGAGAAGGCCACCACGACCGCGACAACTAGAGCGTTCGGCATTGCTGACCTAGCTGGTAACGACCCGGTCAACCAGGCGAGCGTCTCCATGAGCTATCGGCAAGCCCAGGACCGTGCCTCAACCCTGGGCGATGAGACCGCGGCGTTGGCGATGCTTGCGCAGGCCGAGTCGACGGGTGACGAGTTGCAGGCCCGGGCGGTCGCGTGGACAGCATGGGCGCAGGGCACGGTGCTGGGCGGCCTCGTCTGGAGTGAGGTCCTTGAGGCGTTCGCCGCGACCCGGCCGAAGGCCGGCGACGCAATCAACACCCTTCTGCGACTCCGTCAGGTGCCGAAAAGCACCTCTGGACTCTTCGCGTTTCTCGCGTTCGCTGCGCCCATTCCGGTCGAACTCGCCGGCCTGACGGACTACCAGATCAGTGCCCTCAGCGCGGGCGCTGCCGACGTCTACCAGGTGTAGCCGCTGTGCCCTCAACGCCCACGCTGACTCGGGCCCTCAGCTCGGCCGTGGCGCACCTCGCGTCGCTGTGCGCTCGTGGCATCGCCGACAGCACCGTCCGTGCCCGCCGCTACCGCCTACAGGCTCTCGCCCACCGTGGCGCGGAGGGGATGACCTGTGGCCCGTAGCAGTGTGACCGTCGCCTTCGTCGGGGACACCTCGTCGCTGGAGCGCTCCATCTCGCAGGTCACCAGCAAGGCCGACGAGGCCGCCGGGCACGTGGGCAAGGTCGGGGAGAAGGCCGGCGAGGCCGGGCACCGCGGGGTCGCCGGGTTCACCGGCTTCAATGAGGCGCTGCGGGCCACGGGTACGCAGATGGGCCCGCTCGGCGAGGCCCTGGAGCATGTGGGCGCGACGCTGGAGCGCCTGGGTGAGCACGGGGCGAGCGCTGCGGAGAAGATCCGGGCGGTCGGGGTCGGCATCGCCGCGCTCGGCGGGCTGGCGTTCGCGGCCGGGGCGAAGGACGAGGCTGCGATGGCGAACCTGTCCAACTCGATCAAGGACACCGGGCACAGCATGTCCGAGTACAAGGACGAGATCGAGAAGGTCACTGCGGCGCAGGCAGAGTTCGGCCACAAGGGCTATGAGGTCGCGGACGCCCTGACAGTGCTTACGACCGCGACGCAGGACCCGAAGACAGCCATCGAGAAGATGGGCCTAGTGGCCGATCTGGCGGCCCGTCAGACGATCTCACTGAAGGACGCGGCGGATGAGCTGGCGGGCGTGTACGTCGGCAAGTTCAAGAGTGTCGCGAAGATCCTCGGCCCGACCTACCACGACCTGATCGATCCGGCGAAGGAGCTGACCCACGCCCACGGCGAGGAGGCAGCGGCGGCGGACCGGCTGGGCAACGCGAACCAGCGGCTCTCGGACTTCAACGCCCGCCTGGCCGAGTCGGAGGCCCGCTCGGCGGAGGTCGCGGCCAGCAGAGTGACTGCAGCGCAGCAGCACAGCACCGACGCGGACACCCACCTGACCGAGGTCACGCAGGCCAACGCGGACAAGCGGGCTGCGGCCGTGCAGCACGCCGCCGACCGGATGACCGCCGCCGACCAGAAGGTCGCCGACGTCCGGTCCCGGATCGCCAGCATGGACACCGGGGCGCAGTCCGCCGTCGAGGCTGCCTCCCAGCACCTCGCGGACGTGACCGCCTCGCAGGCCGACCAGCGGGCCGCCGCCGAGACGAACGCTGCTGCCGCGGTGGAAGCCGCGCACGAGCGCACGATGGCCGCCGACCAGGCGCTCGCCGACCTTGAGGCGAACATCGCGGCCCGCACCGCTCCGACGATCGCGGAGAAGTACGCGCTGATCAGCGCCGAGGACGCGCTGGCGAAGGTCCAACGGGACCACGCCGATGGCGTACTGACCGGGGTCGCATACACCGACCAGTTGCGCGCCGCGGAGCAGCGCCTGCAGCAGACGAAGGACACGGCCGCGGAGAAGGCCAAGACAACCCAGCAGGAGGAGCAGCAGGTCGCCCGGGCCCGGGACACCGCGGCGAAGGCTGCGGAGGCCGAGACGGCCGCGGAGGCGAAGCGGCAGACCGCCGGGCAGCAGACCCTGGCCGAGCAGGTCGCGATGCGCCAGGCCGTCGATGCGCAGGCCAAGGCGCAGGAGCACCTGGCCGCGGTGATGAGCGACGCCGGCAAGCTGCAGCTTGAGCTGGTCAAGGCGATCGAGAAGCAGGGCGAGGCGCATAAGGCTGCGACATCGGCCGGAGCTGAGTCCCGGGCCGAGCACGACCGGCAGGCGAAGGCACTGGAGACGGTCGGCAAGGCGCATGACGCACTGGCAAAGGCGCAGGCGGCGGCTGTGAACGCCGGTCGCCCGACGCTCGCCCAGCAGATCGAGGAGCGGAAGCTCCGCGAGGGCGTGACCAAGGCGCAGGAATTCCAGCGCAAGGCCACCGAGGATCTGCTCAAGGCGCAGGAGGACCAGGCCGATTTCGGCCCGAAGGTCCAGCAGGTGCTGAAGGCGTTGGAGGATCGCACGAAGGGCGCCGCGCAGGCTCAGGCGGACACCACTAAGGGCATGTTCGATTCATTCCTGGCGAAGTCGGATAATTTCCTCGCCCAGGTCGGGCAGAAGTACGGCGGGGCTGCGATGGCTATCGGCCTCCTGATGGCGAGCGGCATCGTGCCCGCTATGGCGAGGATCGGGGCAGCGGTCGCCAGCACTGTTGTGGCGATTATCGGTGAGCTGCTGGGGATGAGCGTCGCGGCTGAGGGCTCATTCGCCGCAATGGTCCTCGACGCACTCGCGTGGGCAGGCAGCATGGTCGCCGCCGGGGCGACCGCGATGCTCCCGTTCCTCCCGATCATCGCCATTGTCGCGGCCGTGGGATTCGCCGCCTGGGAGCTGTACAAGCACTGGGACACGGTGTGGGGCTTCATCAAGGACATCGCCAGTGACGCCTGGCACTTCCTCGAGAAGGTGTTCGGGTGGATCGTCGACGTGGCTATCTACCCGGTCAAGCTGGAAATCGCCGCTCTGGAATGGCTCTGGGGCAAGGCGTGGGACGGGATCGGTGCCGCGAGCTCCTGGGTGTGGGACCATGTCCTGTCCCCGGTGTTCGGGTTCTTCTCCGGTGCGTTCGACGGGCTGAGCGGCGCCCTCTACGGCTTCTGGTCCTACGTCGAGAAGGCGTGGAACGGGATCGGTGGCGCGATCTCCTGGGTGTGGGTCAACGTCATCAAGCCGATCTTCGACACCATCCAGGGCGCTATCAAGGACATCACCGGTGGTGTCAAGGACGTCATCGGCATCGGCAAGGGCGTCGGGAACGCGGTCGGTGACGCGGCGAGCACCGTCGGCAGCTTCCTCGGGTTCGCCGATGGCGGTCCCGTGCCCGGCCCACTCGGGATACCCCGGCTGGTCGTTGTCCACGGCGGGGAGTACGTGCTCTCCCAAGAGATGCTCCGCGGCGGCATGGCCGGAGGCTCGGGCGTCACGATGGCAGCGGCCGGCGGCGGTGACACGCACGTCACGCTCAACGTGAACCTCCACGTAGAGGGCGCGGTCATCACCGACACGAGCCGGTTCATCCAGTCGGCGAAGGAGCAGCTGACTGACGCCGTGCACGAGACCCTGCTGCGCCGGAAGGCCCGCGGCGGCAGCATCCTGCTGGCCTAGGAGGGACGCGGAAGATGCCGAACCTGAAGATCACCACGCTGATCATCGAACCCGACGAGATGCCCGCCAACACCGACGGCGCCCTCGGTGGGGTCGTGTTCACCAGGCACGGCGGGCAGGAGCCTGGGGGTGGCGGCGGTGGAGCGACCGAACGGCCCCCTTGCTGCCGAACACCAGGGCCGGAGGCAACGCTGGTCATCCGGGACGACCTGACACGGGAGCAGATCGACCGCGTCTGCCAGGAAGCGATGCGGCGCGTCTGCCGCTTCCTGCACTCCGGGCCAGGCCCCGACGGATGGCAGCAACGACCCGACAGCCGCTGGCAGACGTGGCTCCGGTAGCCATGGGTGACGGCAGGCACGGCAGCACTGGGCATGCGGCTCACCTCTGGCTCGGTCGTGACCTGAGCAGGCTCGTCGTACCCGGGCCAGACGTGCACCCCCTGGGGGGGAACCCCTCCGAGGCTATGCCGCCAAGACCCCGCAATGGGCGCCGTACCCCCGCTGACCCACCCCCCCTTGGAGCCACCCGATGACCGTCCGTAGGATCGCCGCGCCAGCGCCTCCTGAGACGCCTCCTGAAGGCCTCCTGGACCTCGTCACGGCGGCCATCGAGGCGATGACGTGGCTGGTGCCCTCCGATCAGGCGATGGTGGCGCTCGCGTTGGAGTACGCCCGCCGGATCGACGCCTCCACCGACGAGAAGGCGGCCGGGTGGCTCGGCCCGCACCTGGCGAACGCGCTGCGGTCCCTGGGCGGGGCGCCGGCCGAGCGCAGGGCCCTCGGGGTGGAGGTCCCGGTGCGCGGGAAGCTCGCCGAGATCCGCGCCGGCAGGGCGTCGTGACCACGACAACGGTGGTCGGCAGCGCGGTGCCCCGGATCTTCACCCCGCCTGCGCGGGAGCTGATGCCTGACACAACCCGGGGCCACGAGGCGGTCGCGTTCGCCGAGGACGTGCTCGGCCTGAGACTCATGCCGTGGCAGAAGTGGGCGCTCATCCACGGCCTGGAGCTGGCCGAGGATGGGTCCTACCGCTTCCGCACCCTGCTCGTGCTCTGTGCCCGCCAGCAAGGCAAGACCACGCTCATGCAGGTGCTCGCGCTGTGGCGGATCTACGTCGACCGGGCCCCCCTGGTGCTGGGGTCGGCGCAGAACCTGTCGATGGCCGAGGAGACCTGGGACGGCGCGGTCTCGATGGCCGAGGGGGTGCCCGATCTCGCCGCCGAGCTGGCCCACGTCGGGCGGGTCAACGGGGACAAGCACCTGCGCCTGACCACCGGCGAGCGGTACAAGGTCACCGCGGCGAGCCGCCGCGGTGGCCGTGGGCTGTCCTCGGACCTGGTGCTGCTCGACGAGCTGCGCGAGCACCGCGACTGGGACGCCTGGTCCGCGGTCACCAAGACCATGATGGCCCGGCCGTCCCCGCAGGTCGCCGGGTTCAGCAACGCCGGGGACGCCCGGTCGGTGGTGCTGCACTCGCTGCGGGAGAAGGCGCTGCTCAGCGCTGCAGACCGCACCACCACCCTCGGCCTGTTTGAGTGGTCCGCCCCCGACGACTGCGACGTCGACGACCCCGCCGGCTGGGCCGCCGCCAACCCCGCGCTGGGGCACCGGATGAGCGTGCAGGCCATCCGCTCGGCCCTGGAGACCGATCCCGAGGACGTGTTCCGCACCGAGGTCCTGTGCCAGGAGGTCAGCAACGTCGGCGCCGCGATCAACCCGGCCGTGTGGGCCGCGCTCGCCGACTCCGACGCGCCCCGCGGCCGTGACTTCACGTTCGCCCTCGACGTGGCACCCGACCACTCCTCCGCGTCGTTCGCGGTGGCGTGGAAACGCCCCGACGGTGCCGCGCAGGTCTCCCTCGTGGACCACCGGGAGGGAGTCGAGTGGGTGCTCGGCCGGGCCGCCGACCTGCTGACCTCCTGGGGCGGGCGGCTGGTGGTCGAGCAGACCGGCACCGCGGCGTTCCTGCTCCCGACCCTCGAACGTGACCGGGTCCAGGTCGAGCCGGTGCCCCGCCGGTTCTACGTTGACGCCTGCGCGGCACTGGACGCCGCGATCGCCGCCCGTGCGGTCCGCCACGGCAACGAGGCCGCCCTTGGGGACGCGGTTGCGGTGGCCCGCTGGTCAGCCTCCGGGGACGCCGGCTCTCGGGTGCTGTCCCGCCGCGACCCCCGCGTCTCACCGCTGGTCGCAGCGGCACTCGCCCTGCACGGACTCGCCGCCGCCCCAGAGCGGCCCGGCCGCTTCATCTCGTTCTAGGTGTCCCTCCTCATTGAGCAGGGCTGTCCCGCTCACCCCTTCGAAGGACTCCTCAGGCCGTCAGACAGGATCGGCTAGCGAGATGGGTGCCAGATCGCACAGCCGGTCGAGGTCGGCCTTTTCGGGGCCCTGTGGGCTACGCCGATAGACCCTGCCACCTGGCCTACGACGTCAACGGCGCGCCCCGGTGCGAGGGCTGTGTAGCCGGCGGTCATGGCAGGACTTGAGTGCCCAAGCAGCTCCTGGGTGAGGCGGATGTCGAGGCTGCCGCGGTAGACCTCCGTCCCGAAGTGATGCCGCAGCGCGTGGAACGTCGACGGGCTGCCCGTCTCGTGGAGGTAGCGGCTCGCGAGGTGGCTCACCTGCGACGCGGTGACATGGCCGCCGGTGGGCTGCCGCTGCCGGTCTTGGCCTGGGAACAGCCACCCCCGAAAGGGCAGGTCGCAGCGCAGTAGCGCCTCGACGAGTTGCGGCGCGAGGGGCACGACGCGTTGCTTGCTGCCCTTGGCGTGGTGGATCCGGACAGTGGGCGTGCTGCCGCGCAGGTCGAGGTCCTCGGCCCGGAGCGGGGCGATCTCGCAGGCCCTGGCGCCGGTGTAGGCGGCGATCAGCAGCCACGGCTTGATGCGGGGCGGCGCACCGGCAAGCGCGGCCGCGAGGTCGTCGGCCGAGATGGGCCGCGGAAGCCGGGCAGGCACGTGTGGGATCCGCAGGTAGCCGACCAGGCGGTGATCTGCCAGCTCCATGTCGCCGGCGTAGCGGTAGAAGGCACGGGCGTGGGTTGCGGCGCTGCGCCGGGTCTGCACGGCTTTCCCGGCCAAGCTGAGCTGCCATGTCCGGAGGTGGTCGCCGGTGACCTCCAGCAGGCCGGGGTGATCAGACTGCTCGCCCAGCCAGTGCGAGAGCCGGCGCAGGTGGGTGCGCTTCTGCGCGATCGTGGTTGCGGCAAGGTTCAGATGGGCGCACCAGCGCAGGTACTCCTCCAGCGGGTCCACATCGGCTGGCTGGGCTGGGCGGCGAAGCTCGGCGATGTGCGGCAGACCGCTGCCGTGGCCCTCGCCGGGGGCGACCCGCTCAAGGAAGGCTTGCGCCTGCTCCTGGGTCGGGAAGCTCTTCTTCACCGGCCGGGCGGTCGTCGCATCCGCCCACCTGACCCGCCACGCGACGCTCTCGGTGCCGTCCTTGCGAGGCTGGGCGTGCCGCTCCAGCGAGGCCACCGCCTAGGCCAGCCGACGTGCTGCGAGGCCGAACGGCCGGGCGGCGACACGGCCCACGACGTCGGCTGCCTCACCGGGTACGAGCGCGGCGTAGCCCGCGGTGGTCTCGGGGCTCGCGTGGCCCAGCAACTCCTGCACCAGCCGCAGGTCTCGGCTCTCCGCATACCACGCGGTCGCGGCGCGATGGCGGATCGAGTGCATGTTGTGCGTGATGGCCATGGAGTGCAGGTAGCGGTTGCACTGCTCGCTCACGATCGCGGCGTTGACCGGCCCCGAACGGCCGTCGAGTCGGGCGAACAGCCAACCGGCGCGGGGCAGTGGGGTCAGCTCGTGGAGGAGCTGCGCGGGCAGCGGCACCACGCGCTCCTTGTCGCCCTTCCCGTGCACCAGCAGCGCCGGGGGCGTGTGGCTGTTCAGGACGTCCTCCCGCCGCAGCCGGGCGATCTCGATGCAGCGCAGCCCCCCGAGAGCGGCGAGCATGAGCCAGGGACGGATCCGTGGCGGCGCGTTCACGATCGCGGTGTGCAGGTCCGCCTCCGGCATCGGGCGGGGCAGGCGTCGGGGCGACCTCGGCACCGACAGGACCACGCTGGGGTCTACCTGCAGCAGCCCGGTGCTCACGGACCACTGGTAGAAGCCGCGGGCGTGATAGACGGCATTGCGCCTGGCGCTGGGACCGCAGCTCGCCAGCGTGACCAGCTCCCACTTCCCAAGCGTCTCCGCCGTGTGCTCCAGCAGCGGCGCCGTGCGGTCCAGCGCCCGTAGCGCGTAGCGGCGCCCACAGATGGTGCGGTCGGAGAACCCCCGCAGGCGCAGGTGATCGGTGTAGCGGCGCAGCGGCTCGGGGTCCGGGCCCCGCCGGTGCGGTACAGGCGTGCGGCGCAGGTCATCGCCGAGCCCCTCGCTGGGGTCGCGCTCGACCAGGCCGGCGGCGTAGGCCCAGCGGTAGAAGCCGCAGATGTGCTGCACCGCCGTGCGGACTGTGCACGCCTGCACGGTCGCGGCCATCTCGTCGCGCCAGGCCCGCAGGCCCGCCTGGTCCTGGTTCAGCAGCGGGCCACGGTGGGCGAGAGCCTGTAGGCGGTAGCGGCGGGCACGGACGGTGCTGTCGGCGATGCCACGAGCGCACAGCGACGCGAGGTGCGCCACGGCCGGGTCCCCGCCGTCGAGCTGGTCGGCGTTGAGGTTGGTCTGAGTGCTCACTGCTGGGCTCCCTGTCAGACATTGTGCAGACGTGACGCTCGGTCGAGCGCCCCGGAAACGGTTCCGGGTAGACCTAAGATCGACGCGGCCTCGACGCCCACTTACCGCAACGGGTACAGCAACGCGGGCCGGACCTCGGCGGATTCTGCTGGACCCGCCTGTACCGCAGATGGCCTCTTACCTGGGGATTCACCACTACCGTGACCTACTGTGGACGGAAAGCCCATACCTGGGGGTCAAGGGGTCGCAGGTTCAAATCCTGTCGTCCCGACAGGGCACGTCAGTGATGGGCACGTCGGTGATGGGCACGGCAGTGGTGGGAGCGGCGGGTGACGGCGCCGACCGGCGCCCGGCCGACTTCCTCCGCGGATGACCTGGTCTGGACCATTCCCAATCTGCTGTCCGGGCTGCGGCTGCTCGGCGTTCCCGTCTTCCTGGTGCTGGTCCTCGGCCCGCACCACGACCGGGTCGCCTTCGTGTTGCTGATGGCCAGCGGAGCGAGTGACTACTTCGACGGAAAGCTGGCCCGGCGCTGGGGCCAGGTGTCACGCCTCGGGACGCTGCTCGACCCGCTCGCGGACCGGCTCTACATCGCCTCCACGGTGCTCGCGCTCGTCATTCGCGGGGCCGTCCCGCTGGTGCTGCTCCTGGTGCTGCTCGCCCGCGACCTCTACCTCGCCGGCCTCCTCGCGCTGCTCCGCCGCCGCGGTTGGGCGCCCCCGGCCGTCAGTTACGTCGGCAAGGCGGCCACCCTGAACCTGCTCTACGCGTTTCCCCTGCTGCTGCTGGCGCTCGGCCATGACGGGCTCGCGACGTTCGCGAGGCCGGTGGGCTGGGCTTTCACCCTGTGGGGGACGGCGCTGTACCTCGTCGCCGGCGCGCTCTACACGGTGCAGGCACGACGGTTGCTCGGCCACGTGCTGGGCCAGCAGTGAGGGCGGTCGTGATGGCCGGCGGCGAAGGCACCCGGCTGCGACCGATGACGGCCAACCAACCCAAGCCGCTGCTCCCGGTGGTCAACCGGCCGATCATGGAGCACGTCCTGCGCTTGCTGCGGCGGCACGGCTTCCACGAGACCGTGGTCACGGTGCAGTTCCTCGCCGCCCTCGTGCGCACCTACTTCGGCGACGGCGACGAGCTCGGGATGGATCTGCACTACGCGACCGAGGAGACCCCGCTCGGCACCGCCGGCTCGGTGAAGAACGCCGAGGACATGCTCCGCGACGAGCCATTCTTGGTCATCAGCGGCGACGCGCTGACCGACATCGACCTGACCGCGATGGTGGACTACCACAAGGCCCAGGGCGCGCTGGTCACGGTCGGCCTGACGGCCGTGCCGGACCCACTCGAGTTCGGGATCGTCATCACCCGCGAGGACGGGCGGATCGACCGATTCCTGGAGAAGCCAACGTGGGGGCAGGTCTTCACCGACACCGTCAACACCGGCATCTACGTGATGGAGCCGGAGGTGCTGGCCCGGGTAGCCGCCGGCGAGGTCGTCGACTGGTCCGGTGACGTCTTCCCCGCGCTCGTGTCGGAGGGCGCGCCGGTGTTCGGCTACGTCGCAGCGGGCTACTGGGAGGACGTCGGCACCCACCAGAGCTACGTCCGCGCACAGGCCGACGTCCTCGAGGGGCGGGTCGACGTCGAGATCGACGGCTTCGAGGTGGCGCCGGGCGTATGGGTGGGCGAGGGCGCCGAGGTCGACCCGGACGCCGTGCTCAGAGGGCCGCTGGCGATCGGTGCCTACGCGAAGGTCGAGGCGGGAGCGGAGCTGCGAGAGCATACCGTGCTCGGGGCCAACGTCGTGGTCAAGGAGGGGGCGTTCCTGCACCGGGCGGTGGTCCACGACAACGTCTTCGTCGGACCACAGGTCACCCTGCGCGGTTGCGTCATCGGCAAGAACACCGACGTCATGCGGGCCGCTCGCGTCGAGGAAGGCGCTGTCGTCGGCGACGAGTGCGTGGTGGAGGAGGAGGCCTATCTCAGCCCTGAGGTGAAGGTTTATCCTTTCAAGACCATCGAAGCTGGTGCCGTCGTCAACACGTCGGTGATCTGGGAGTCGCGCGGGCAGCGCGCACTGTTCGGCCCACGCGGCGTCAGCGGGATGGTGAACGTCGAGATCACCCCCGAGCACGCCGTCCGGCTGGCCTCCGCCTATGCCACCACGTTGCGCAAGGGCAGCACGGTGACCACCTGCCGGGACGGCTCGCGGGCCGCGCGCGCCCTCAAGCGCGCCGTGATCGCCGCCCTGACCGCGAGCGCGATCAACGTCCGCGACCTGGAGGTGGCCCCCACCCCGATCACCCGCTTCGACGTCGCGACAGGCGACGCGACCGGCGGGGTGATGCTGCGCACGACGCCCGGTGACCCGCAGTCGGTCGACATCGTCTTCCTCGACGGCGCCGGCGCCGACCTCTCCCAGGCGGCGCAGCGCAAGCTCGAGCGGGTCTTCAGCCGGCAGGAGTTCCGCCGGGCCTTCCCCGGCGAGATCGCCGAGCTGAGCTTCCCGGCGCGCACGACCGAGGTCTACACCCAGGAGCTGCTCGCCAGCGTCGACACCGCCGGGGTGCGCGAGGCAGACCTCAAGATCGTGCTCGACTGCGCCGGCGGAGCAGCGTCGCTCGTGTTGCCCACCCTGCTGGGGCGCCTCGGGGTGGACGTGCTCACCATGAACGGCCGGCTGGACGAGACGTCGACGTCGGAGACCGTGGCCGAGCACCTGCGCGACCTCGGGCGTCTTGGTGACCTGGTGGCCAGCTCTCGCGCCGCGTTCGGCGTCCGCTTCGACCACGTCGCCGAGCGGATCGCCGTGGTGGATGAGCGCGGGGCCCTGGTGCACGACGACCGCGCCCTGCTGGTGCTGCTGGACCTGGTGGCCGCCGAGCGCCGGAGCGGTCGCATCGCGCTGCCGGTCACCACCACCCGGGTGGCGGAACGGGTCACCGCCTTCCACGGGGTCGGGACGCTGTGGACGTCGACGTCGGCGTCCGAGCTGTCCCGGGCGGCCCGAGAACCGGACGTGGTCTTTGCCGGTGATGGGCGCGGGGGGTTCGTGGTCCCCGAGTTCTCCTCGGCCGTGGACGGGTTGGCGGCCTTCGTCAGGCTGCTGGGCCTGGTGGCGCGGACCCGGCTCACGCTGAGCCAGATCGACGCCAGGATCCCGCAGGGCCATGTTTTGCGGCGTACCGTGCCCACGCCCTGGGGCGTCAAGGGGCTGGTGATGCGCGCGGTCGTGGCGGCGGCCGGCGAGCGGGAGCTCGACACGGTCGACGGGGTGCGGGTGCTCGAGGGGGATGGGCGCTGGGCGCTGGTGCTCCCGGACCCCGGTCACGCGGAGACCCACGTGTGGGCCGAGGGGCCGGACGAGGCGGGTGCGACCGACCTGCTGGAGCAATGGGCCGGCATCGTCGCCAGCACCGGTGAATCCTGACCGGGCACCCAGGATAGGTTCGCACAGCAGATGCCCGCCGTCGGCGGGGACGACGTAGGACCAGACGACGTAAGACCAGACGACGTAGGACCAGGAGGCACCGACCGTGACGACGGACACGTTCCCCGGCGACCTGCGCTACACCGCCGAGCACGAGTGGGCCAGGATCGACGGGGCGACCGTGCGCCTCGGCATCACCTCCTACGCCGCGGACGCGCTCGGGGACATCGTGTTCGTCAGCCTCCCAGCTGTGGGGGAGACCGTCGAAGCCGGGCAGGCACTCGGGGAGGTCGAGTCGACCAAGAGCGTGAGCGATGTCTACGCGCCCTTCGGCGGGACGGTGACTGCCCGCAACGACCAGCTGGAGGCGACTCCCGAGCTGGTCAACTCCGATCCCTTCGGTGCCGGCTGGCTCGTCGAGCTGCAGGTGGCCGACGTGGGGGCGTTGGCCACGACGTCCGGCACGCTCCTCGACGCGGCCGCCTACCACGCGCACCTCCATCTGCCGTGAGTCCACGGCCGCCTCGCAGGGCGGGCGCAGCCGGCTCGGATGGCTCAAGCTCAGGTCGAGCCCCCGCTCGTGGGCCGGTTGACCGTGGCAGCGCCGCCACCTAATCTCGCCCCCGCCGCCACCCGCCCGTGCCACCCCGAGTCCCTGTGCCACCCCGAGTCCCGGAGGCCCGCCCCGTGTTCTGCACCCGATGCGGACAGCAGAACCCACCGGACGCCCTGTTCTGCGCCCGCTGTGGGGCCGCGTTGGTGCGCCCCGGTGAACCGGTCGGCGGGGCTCCCGCCGCCGGTGCCGGCGATGACGGCCCTGCGGCGGTGCTGGTGCCTGCGGCCGGCGCCCCGGCTCCACGGGGCGAGCGGATGGACGACGAGCGGCCCGCCGAGCGGACCTCGCTCATCCATGCCTCCGGCATCTCCGAGACCGGCGAGACGCACCCGGTCGACGGCGACGGGGACGACAGCGAGACCTTCTCCGCCGTCGATGCGCTGCCGGCCGGCTCGGCGTTGTTGGTCGTCAAAAGGGGGCCGAACGCCGGCAGCAGGTTCCTCCTCGACCAGGAGGTCACCACTGCGGGGCGGCACCCGGAGAGCGACATCTTCCTCGACGACGTCACCGTCAGCCGCCGCCACGTCGAGTTCCGCCGAGCTGGGGATGGCTCCTTCACCGTCGGTGACGTCGGCAGCCTCAACGGCACCTACCTCAACCGGGAGCGCATCGACTCGGCCGAGCTGTCGGGCGGTGACGAGGTACAGATAGGCAAGTTCCGGCTGCTCTTCCTGCTCGCGGGCCGTGGCGACGCCGGAGCGCCTGTTGCTCCGGAGGCCGGGGCGGGTGGGGTATGAGCGCGGTTCCGGTGACGCGGGGTCGGGTGCCCGGCAAGGCGTTCTTGTCGATCGGTGAGGTGCTCGCGCAACTGCGGGGGGATTTCTCCGATGTCACCATCTCCAAGATCCGCTTCCTCGAGGCCGAGGGCCTGGTCGAGCCGGAGCGCACGAGTTCCGGCTACCGCAAGTTCAGTCGTGACGACGTGGCGCGGCTGCGTTTCGTGCTCGCCGCCCAACGTGATCACTACCTGCCGTTGCGCGTCATCAAGCAGCGGCTGGAGGCGCTCGACCGCGGCCTCGAGCCGGGTGACCCGGGGAGTTCCCCACGCGTGCCGCGCGCTCTGACCTCGGTCGACGGTCTGCCAGGCCCGGAGGCCTTCGGGCGTGACGCCGGTGAGTTGCGGCTGTCCCGGGCCGAGCTGCTGGAGTCGGCAGCCCTGGAGGAGACCCAGCTGGCCCAACTGGAGCAGCACGGTCTGGTCTCTCCCCAACCCGGCGGGGCGCATTACGACGGGGACGCGCTGCTGGTGGCCAAGGCGGCGGCCGAGATGGGCCGCTTCGGGATCGAGCCGCGGCACCTGCGCCCCTTCCGCAGCTCGGCGGACCGCGAGATCGGCCTGGTGCAGCAGGTCATCACCCCCCTCGTGCGGCAGCGCAACCCGGAGGCGCGGGCTCGGGCGGAGGAGGTGTCCCGCGAGTTGGCCGCGCTATCGGTGCGGCTGCACGCCGCCCTGGTCAAAGCCGGGCTGCGGGGCACGCTCAGCCGCTGAGCAGGGCGGCACGACAAGGCCACCCAGGAGCCCGCGGCGCGGGTGCGGGTATTGTTCGATGAATAGTCGGACCGCTGGCAGGCAGTCCCACCGGAGCGCAGCGGAGGCCAGCCCGTGCAGGAGCTCAACGTGGTCGGCGTCCGGCTGGAGCTGCCAGCAAACCAGCCGATCGTCCTGCTCAAAGAGGTCGGCGGCGAGCGCTACCTGCCGATCTGGATCGGCGCGGTGGAGGCGACCGCCATCGCCTTCGCCCAGCAGGGAGTCACCACCGCGCGACCGATGACCCACGACCTGTTCCGCGACGTCCTTGCGGCACTGGACTCGCCACTCGCCCGCGTGGTGATCACCGACATGCGCGACGGCGTCTTTTTCGCCAACCTGATCTTCGCCAACGGCGTCGAGGTGTCGGCCAGGCCCAGCGACGCGATCGCGCTGGCCATGCGGACCGGGAGTCCCGTATTCGGGGAGGAGTCGGTGTTGTCCGAGGCCGGCATCGAGGTCCCCGACGACGGCGAGTCGCAGGACACCGAGGTGGAGAAGTTCCGGGAGTTCCTGGAGAACATCTCCCCCGAGGACTTCAGTGGGGGCTCCTGAACCTCGACCAGACGGTCGGCGCGCCGCGCGGGCGAGCTGTCGGCAGACACGCCGAGGGCGGTCGTTGACCTGGGCTGCGGCAGTCTCTAACGTCCGTGCGCGCCCGTCAGGCGGGCGCGTTGTCGGGGGAGGGTCTCCTGGGACGACTCCAGGCACGAGAGGGGAGCCGGGTGGACGACTCCTCTGATGTCCCTGCCGGCAACCGTCCAGTGCCTGTCCCTCCCACCGCGGCGGGGCATTCTGCGCCGGGATTAGCCGGTCAGGGTGAGCTCTTCCCCGACCTGCGGCCGCAACCGGACGCCGACCTGGGATACCGCGTACCCACGGTCCTGCGGGCCGCCGGGATCACCTACCGGCAGCTCGACTACTGGGCCAGAACCGGCTTGGTCCTGCCGAGCGTCCGGGACGCGACCGGATCGGGAAGCCAGCGTCTCTACTCTTTTCGCGACGTCGTGGTGCTCAGGATCGTGAAGAAGCTCCTCGACGCCGGTGTCAGCTTGCATAACGTACGAGCCGCCGTGGCCCATCTCCGGGCGCGAGGGGCGGCGGACCTGTCGCAGATGACGCTGGTCTCCGACGGCAGCACCGTGTACGAGTGCACGTCCTCCGACGAGGTCTATGACCTCCTGCAAGAGGGGCAGGCAGTGCTGCAGGTGGTGCCGGTGGCGAGGACCCTGGCGGAGGTTGAAGGGACGCTCGCGCAATTCCCCGGTGAGCGGACGGGGGTCGAGCCCACCACTGGGCCCACCACTGGGCCCACCACTGGGCCCACCGCGGGGGACGAGTTGGCTCAGCGCCGGCGACGCCGTAGCGCCGGCTAACACGACGGCCGCTGCCCGACCGAGTGGCCGGGCACCCCGCATCAGCTCCGCCTCCCGCCACGCCCTCAGGCAGCGGCGCTCACCACGGGCAACCGCGCCGGTCGGCGCGGCGCCGGCACGACGACGTGACCGTCCGGCAGCAGGTCACCGGCATCGTCAAAGGCGACCACGCCGTTGCACAACAGGCTCCAGCCCTGCTCAGGGTGACCGGCGACCACCCGCGCCGCGTCTCGATCTCGGGCCGTGGCGGCGGGGCACTCCGGCTGGTGATGGCACATCGTCGTGCTCCTGTCGGTGCTGACCCGGGACATCCGGGTATGCGTTCTCCTGCTGTCGGCATGCGCCCGACGGCGTGCATGGTCACGACGGGCGGTTGTCCTACGTTCGCAATGGAGCGCGCCCGCGGACGGGTCTAGCCGTGGCGGCTGGTCCAGCTGAGTCGGCTGGGTCAGCTGGGTCAGCTGGCGTCCTCGCCCTGCTGCGCTTCTCCCGGGGTGGCCACGGTGTGGCCGGCCCAGGTCGCCTGCCGGACGGGGAGCCCGTCGCCCTGCAGCTCCCGCACCACATTCGGGTCGTCGTCGAGGACCAGCGCGATGCGGCGCTCGGTGGCGAGCTTGCGCAGCACCTCGCGTTTAAGCGTTCGCGCTGGCCGCCGGTCGGTGTCGCTGCGCATCAGCAGCGGGCGCGTAGGCAGTCCGTGGCGTCGCAGCCACCCCTCGGTGAGCTCACGGATCCGCTCCGGCCTGCCGGTGAGCCACACGAGGTCGTGGTCGTGCCGCAGGGCGAGCGCGAGTGCCACCCCCTCGGGCAGCGGCAGGTCGTCCCCGGCAGCGGCGAAGAAAGCATCCCACTGGCGGCGGGGCGGAGTGATGAACCGCTGCCGATGCCGCGCGTCACAGACGACGCCGTCGAGGTCGATGACCGCCACGGGGCGCAGCGGCGGCATGACCGGGACCACGAGCGACAGCCTCCCACGCCCACCTGGTCCTGGCGCACCACGGCCGCATGGTCCGCAAGGGCCAGCGAGGCACAACCACCAGGGACCGGCCGCAGCGGCTAGCTGCGCCTCAGACGTCGCCGGCGATCGGCACCGCCGCCAGCACCTCGGCCGGTACTTCGGCCGGCACTTCGGCTGGCACCTCGGTGCCGACCAGGCGCACGCCGGCTGGCGCAGCCCCGACGAGCCGCCCCCGGGCGGCTGCGACGACCACCGTGCCGTCGACCGTCTCGTGCTCCAGCAGCTCGGCCGTGAGAGCAGCAAGCGCCCCTCGGTGCTCGGTGAGCAGCTGCACGGCGTGCGCCTCGGCCTCGCGCAGCAGCCGCGCGACCTCGGTGTCGACGACACGTTGGGTGTCCTCGCTGTAGGACCGCGACGTCAGCTGCTCCGAACCCAGATACTGCGGGCCGCCGGAGGAGTAGCCCACCGGGCCGACGGCGGGGGACAGCCCGAACTCGCGGACCATCCTGGTGGCCAGGTCGGTGGCGGACTGCAGGTCGTTGGCGGCACCGGAGCTCCCCTCGCCGTAGACCACTAGCTCCGCGGCCCGGCCACCGAGGCGCACCGCCAGGCTGGCGCGCATGTGGGCCTCGGAGTAGAGGTGCCGCTCCGCCTCGGGCAGCTGCTCGGTGACGCCCAGGGCCATCCCCGACGGCAGGATGGTCACCTTGGCCACCGGATCGGCCTCGGGCTGCAGGGCGGCCAGCAGCGCGTGGCCGGACTCGTGCACGGCGACCCGTTCCTTCTCGTCCGGCAGCAGGACGTTGCTCCCCTGCCGCTGCCCGAGCAGCAGCCGGTCCCTCGCCTCGTCGAGATCGCTCGCGCGGATGTCGTCGCGGCCGGCGCGCACCGCGACGATCGCCGCCTCGTTGACCAGGTTCGCGAGGTCGGCACCGCTGAAGCCCGGGGTGCCGCGGGCGACGACGCCGAGGTCGGCGTCGGGGGCGAGGTGCTTGCCACGGCTGTGCACGACGAGGATCTGGGCACGCTCCGACTGGGTCGGCAGGGGCACGGCGACCTGGCGGTCGAAGCGCCCCGGGCGCAGCAGCGCCGGATCGAGCGTCTCGGGACGGTTGGTGGCTGCGATCACCACCACGCCGGTGTCGGTGTCGAAGCCGTCCATCTCCGCGAGCATCTGGTTGAGGGTCTGCTCGCGTTCGTCGTTGCCGATGATCTGGCCGCCACGACGCTGGCCGATGGCGTCGATTTCGTCGATGAAGATGATCGACGGCGCTCGCTTGCGGGCCTCGGCGAACAGGTCACGCACGCGCGAGGCACCGACCCCGACGAACATCTCCACGAACGACGAGCCGGTCACCGCCAGGAACGGCACCTCGGCCTCCCCGGCCACCGCGCGCGCCAGCAGCGTCTTGCCGGTCCCAGGTGGGCCGGCCATCAGCACGCCGCGCGGTCCCTTCGCCCCGGCCGCCTTGTAGCGGTCCGGGTTGCGGAGGAAATCCACGACCTCGGTGACCTCCTGCTTGACGCCCTCATATCCGGCGACGTCGGCGAACCGGGTGGTCGGCCGCTCGGCGTCCACGATCTTGGCGCGGGAACGGCCGATGCCACCGAGGCCGCCAAGCCCGGCCACCTGCTTGCGGGCGGCCCGGCCGATGTAGACGAAGAAGCCGACGAACAGCAGCAGGGGCAGCAGTCCGAGCAGAACCGACAGTGCACTGCTGCCCTGCTTGGCATTGTCGAAGGTCACCCGCTTGTCGGTCAGCAAGCCGACGAAGGCGCCGTTGTCATCGGCCGGCGAGGTGCTGCTGAACTGCTTCCCGGAGGTGTAGTGGCCGGTGACGGTAGACGGCGCCGGGCCGGTGAGCGTGATGTCCTTGACCATGCCGGCCGCCACCTGCTGCCGGAGGTCGGAGAACTTCACGTCGGTCGGGGACGAGGCGAACAGCGACCCGCCGAACAACAGCACCACGCTGATGGCGACGCCAGCCGGGATGAGATAGCGCCGCCACCCCGGCGGCGGTGGTGGGGCGGGGGACACCGGCCGGTCCGGCGGGGGGCCGGGGTTGGCGCGCCCGGTCACGCCGGGGTCCCGGGGGGCGGGTCGGGCACAACGGTCGCTGTCATGGCGGTCCGATCCGATGAGAGGATGCGTCGTCGTAGCAAACACTGCGGCACATGGCGAGCCAACACCTGGCTACCAACGTCGACGGCAGGGCGGGACATCCCCGTCGGTGCTGTGAGGAGCCTGAGGGACATGCCGGCTAGCGAGCTGCAGGGAGCGACCGGGGAGCACGCGGGCGGCGGCCCGGGGGACGCGTACGGCGGGCACACCGGAACCCGCGCCAGCGCGTGGGCCTCCGTGCTGCTGCTGGTCGTGGGGTTCACACTCTGCGCCCTGGCGCTCCCGGTGCAGACCGCCCGTGTCCCGCTGCTCATCGTGGGTGCGGTGACCGGCCTCGTCGGCGTAGTGCTGGCCGTCACCTCAGGCCTGATGGACAACGTCGAGTAGCCACGTCAGCTGGCCGACCCCAGCGCGTCGAACTCCGCGTCGGTGAGCTCGACCAACGCCGCGGCACAGTTCTCCTCCACGTGCGCCACCGAGCTGGTCCCGGGGATGGGCACCATCACGGGCGACCGGCGCAGCAGCCACGCCAACGCCAGCTGGGCCACCGTCGCGCCGTGCTCGCTCGCCGCAGTGTCCAGCGGGCCTCCGGGTCGGGCCAACTGCCCCGAGGCAACCGGGAACCACGGGATGAAGCCGATCCCCTCGGCCTCGCAGTGGTCCAGCACCCCCTCCGCCTGCCGGTTGGACAGGTTGTAGAGGTTCTGCACGGTCACGACCGGCACGATCCGCTGAGCTGCCGTGATCTGCTCGACGGTGACCTCCGACAGCCCGACGTGGCGCACTTTGCCCTCGTCCTGGAAGTCCTTGAGCGCTCCGAACTGGTCCTCCGCCGGCACGCTCGGGTCGATCCGGTGCAGCTGATAGAGGTCGATGGTCTCGACCTCCAGGCGCCGCAGCGACATCTCCACACATTGACGCAAATAGTCCGGTCGGCCGCATGGCGGCCAGATGCCGGGCCCGGTGCGGAGCAGACCACCCTTGGTCGCGATCACGAGATCGTCGGGGTAGGGATGCAGCGCCTCGTGGATGAGGTCCTCGCTGACGAAGGGGCCGTAGGAGTCGGCGGTGTCGAGCAAGGTCACGCCCAACTCCACGGCGCGGCGCAGGACCCGCACGGCCTCGTCGTGGTCGGCAGGCGGCCCCCAGATCCCCTCTCCGGTGATGCGCATCGCGCCGTAGCCAAGACGGTGGACCGGCAGGTCGCCGCCGAGGTTGAAGCTGCCGCTGCTCGCGACGGGGCGGCTGTCGGTGGTCGTGGTCATGCCGACCCTCTGCCCGCCCAAGGATGGCGGGACACGGGCTGGCGCAGGTGGCGCACGGTGATGGCCATCCGGGGCCCGCTGGTGGCGCACTTAGGCACCGCGTGCTCCCAATCGTGCTGGCAGGCGCCCCCCATCACAACCAGGTCGCCGGGGCCCGGCTCCACGGCGACGGACCTGCCCCCGCCACGCGGGCGAAGGAGGAAGCGGCGGCGGGCGCCCAGCGTCACGGTGGCGACCAAGGGCTCACGCAGTCGGCTGCCGACCCGGTCACGGTGCCAGGCGACGCTGTCGGCGCCGTCGCGGTAGAGATTGACCCCGACCGAGTCGAAGCCTACGGCGTAGCGCTGCTCCAACGCCGCACGCACCGCCTCCAAGGCTGCCGGCAACTCGCCGTCGGGCCAGCGGGCGGTGAGGCGTGGCTCCGGGAGCAGCGTGCCCCACATCACGACGTCGCGGGCCTGCCACTCCGCCTGCGCGAGCAGCTGCTCGAAGAGCCCGTCTGCCCCCCGCAGCCACCCCGGCGCATGGTCGACCCAGCTGCTCGCGTCCAGGTGGCGGCGCACCGGCTCGCCACCACCGACGGTCACCCCGTCCGTCTCTTCGCCTAGCAGCAACGGCTGCCAGGCGAGGGCGAGGGCGCCCGCCGACCGCTCGAACATGCGTGCGAGACTACGCCGACCCGTGGCGTTCGGCAGCCGGCGCAGCTAGTCGAACAGGTCTGGATCGGTGCGGGTGATCTCGTCCCACAGCGGCTGGAACTGGAACCAGCCGGCCAGGTGACCGCCGACCTGCTCGCGGGTGAGCAGGGCGGTGTCGCGGTCGATCGAGCGCGGCGTGCCGGCAGCCATGGCCAGCAGCTGCGCCTGGCTGGAGCGCTCCATGGTGATGAACCACCAGGCGGCCTCGGCGACGCTGTGGCCCACCGTGATGAGCCCGTGGTTGGCCAGGATCGCCGCCTTGCCTTCGCCGACGGCCGCGGCGATGCGCTTGCCCTCCTCGCTGTTGTTGACCACGCCGGTGTAGTCGTCGTAGCGCCCGTGGTCTTCATAGAACGCGCAGGCGTCCTGGGTCAACGGGTCGATCATGACGCCGGGCAGCGACGACAGCGCCTTGCCGTGCACCGAGTGCGCGTGGCAGGCGGCAATCACGTCGGGTCGGGCGGCGTGCACAGCACCATGGATGCACACGGCTGCTGTGTTGACCATGCGGGTGCCCTCGACGACCTCGCCGGCTTCGTTGACCAGCACGAGGTCGCTCGCCCGGATGTGCCGGAAGCTCATGCCGAAGGGGTTGACCCAGTAGTGGTCGAGGCGCTCCGGGTCGCGGGCGGTGATGTGGCCGGCGACGCCCTCGCTGAAGCCGAAGCGTCCAAACAGGCGGAAGGCCCCGGCGAGCTGCTCCTTGCGGTATTGCCGCTCCCCCTCCACGGAGGTGAAGTCCGGCGGCAGCGGGATGGTCAGCGCTGGCGTGGCGACGGTGGTCACAGGGTGCTCCTGTCTCGTTGCGATACGATCTTGTATCGCACATTGTGGCCCCGGCCACAGACCCAAGTCAAGGAGGCAGCGGTGCCACCGCAGGCAGGCGTACGCCGGGCGCAGACGCGCTCGCGCCTGCTCGCCGCCGCCCTCGACGTCTTTGCCGAGCGGGGGTACGCCGGGGCGACCATCGAGCAGCTCGTCGACCGGGCTGGCTTCACGCGGGGGGCCTTCTACTCCAGCTTTTCCACCAAGGAGGAAGTCGTGCTGGCGCTGCTCGACAAGCACTCCGACACCCAGCTCGGGCGGGTCCGCGAGCTGGTGGACGCCGCCGCGCCGGGGGACGCCCTAGCAGTGGCGGCCGCCACCGCCGCGGAGGTGACGCCGGACGACCTGCGGTGGTTCCTGGTGTCGAGTGAGTTCACGTTGCTCGCGGTGCGCGACCGGCAGGTCGCTGCCCGGCTCGCGGTGCACGACGCGGCGGTCCGCGCGGCGGTGGCGAGGCTGCTCGCGGCCGCCCTCCACCGTTCCGGCCGGGTGCCGGTGGTCCCGCTGACCGATCTGGCGTCCGTGGTCGTCGCGCTGCGGGAGGGGGCGCTCATGCAGGCCTGCGTCGACCCCGAGGCGGTTCCCCCGGGCCACCTGGAGCGGATGTTCCTGCCGCTGCTGATCGCGGCCGGCACCGCACCCGCCTGACGCGTTCCTGCACCACCCAGCTGTTGCCGTCTGGATCGGCGAAGGACAGGATGGTCGCCCTAGACGTCGACCCTGAAAGCCCGCCCGCTCGACGTAGGAGGCCTTCGCGCCATCTAGGTCGGAAACCGGGATGACGATCGTCTCGAGCTTCCATCCATACGGAGAGCATGCCGGGGGCAGAGGTTCCTGTGGGAGCGCAACGCGCGGTGGGCGACTTCGGGACGGCCTCGCGCTAGTCAGGTGCGGAGTGGGGGTGGTTGTCGCCGTCGTCGGTCCCAGGTCTCCTGGTCGATCAGGTGGTAGGTGCCGGGGGTGCGTGGGTCGGGGATCAGGTGTTGGTGGCGGGCGTGGACCAGTGCGTGGTGCTCCCAGCAGAGCAGGACCAGGTTGGTGATGTCGGTGGGTCCGTGGTCGGCGTCCCATTCGGCGCGGTGGTGGGCCTGACACCACGAGGGTCGGCGGGAGCACTGCGGGTGCCGGCAGGTCCGATCCCTGGCGATCAGGGCGTACCACTGGGCCCGGGTCACGGTCCGGGCGGCGCGCCCGACGTACAGGGGTTCGATGGCCGCCCCGATGGGGGCTGGCAGGATCCCGGCGAGCATCCCGGTGAGGTGCTGCCAGTCCTGATCGACCATCCCGGGCGTGATGGGGCCGGGCAGGGGGCTGGTCACGCCGAGCAGGGTGTGGGTGCCGGCGCACCAGGCGTGCTGGAGTTGCTCCAGGGTCAGGGTCCTGCCGTCGGCGGTTACTGCCGCCGGGGCCCCGGGGGTCGCGATGATCGCCCCGGCGGTCGCGAGGATCACGACGTGGGCGTCGGCGCTGTGCGGGGCGGTCCCATCGGGGTGCCCGGCGGCGATCCGGCAGGCCTGCACCAGCGCGGCGGCCAGCCGTTGCCCGTGCGGGCGGGCGTCGTCACCTGTGCCGGGCCGGGCGAGGCGTTCGAGCACATTGTTGACGAGCTCGGCGGTGGGACCGTGGAGTCTGCCGCGTAGGTGCAGCGGGTCGTCGGGGGCGCTGCCGGTCGGCGTCAGTCGCAAGGTGTCGGTGGCCTGGGTGGCGCGGGCGGAGGTCCCGTCGGGGTCGGCGAGCTGCGCGGCCTGGGCGAGCAGCCGGTCGACGTCGTCAGCGCCAAGCCGGGGCCCGTGGGCGGCGAGCAGCCCGTCGAGCACGGCCGCGACCTCGCCGGTCACCTCGGGGGGCAGACCCGCCAGGCCGCGGGCGGCGGCGTCGATGACCCCCGCGGACACGGTGCCCGCCAGCAGCCGGGCGGCGGTGCGGGGCAGCGCGGTCAGGGCGTGACTGCGGCGGGTGTCCCGGAACACGGTGGCCCCGGTCAGCGTCACCGGGGACAACTCGGCGAGCAGCGCCCGCGGGCGGGCGTCGTCCAGGCCCCGCTCCCGGGCCACCCGCAGCGCGACCGCGATCACCCCGTGCAGCCGTTCCCGGGACTCCAGCAGCCCCCGCAGCACCGCCAGCACCTCCACGTCGCTGGGCGCGTCAGCGCCGTCGAGGTCCCGCGGGGGGGTGAGTGCGGCGAGGACGGTGTCCAGCGCGACACCGACGGCCTCGCTCGCCAGCTCGCCCTCGCACACGTGTTCGAACCTACTCCGCCGCCTGTCGCCCGTCAAGGCTGAAGTGCCTGCGCAGCAGCGGCTTCCGCCGTAGCACACCGGTCCGACAGTTGGCCTCGGCTGTCCACAGACAGGCCCAAGCGTCCGGCACAGACCAGTTCAGGTGCATCCACTCACGCTGGGCCTACAGGAAGGGTCAGCTGACGGTCCAGGTCGCTCGTAGCAAGCGTTGCAGCTTGAGGTGACAGCGCTCGGCCCGCCGTAGGAATCGAATCGCACGCTCTGCACGCCAGGACTCTTCCAGGCGATGGCGGTGAAGCTCGGTTAGGCCCAGCTCGGCATCATCACGGCGGGGTAGCGGTCGCCGAAGGACCCGTGCGGCAGGATCTCCTGCACCCGCCGCAGGTCCTCGGGGGTGAGGGTGACGTCGGCGGCCCCGACGTTCTCGGCCAGCCGTCCGGCGTTGCGGGTGCCGGGGATCGGGACGATGTCGTCGCCCTGGGCCAGCAGCCAGGCGAGCGCGAGCTGGGTCACGCTGACGCCCTTCCCCTCCGCGAGTGCGGTCAGCTGCCCGACGGCCGCGACGTTCGCGTCGTAATTGGCGCCCTGCCAGCGCGCGTCGAAGCTGCGCATGTCGTCGGCGGGGTACTCGCTCGCCGGCTTGACGCTGCCGGTGAGGAAGCCGCGGCCGAGGGGGGAGTAGGGCACGAAGCCGATGCCGAGCTCGCGCAGGACCGGCAGGACGGTGCCCTCGACCTCGCGCTCGAACAGCGAATACTCCGTCTGCAGGACCGACAGCGGGTGCACGGCGTGGGCCCGGCGGATTGTCTCCGGGCCGGCCTCCGACAGCCCGAAGTAGCGCACCTTGCCCGCCGTCACCAGCTCACCGACCGCGCCGGCGACGTCCTCGATCGGCACCATCGGGTCGACCCGGTGTTGGTAGAGCACGTCGAGGTGGTCGGTCTGCAGGTGACGCAGGCTCGCCTCGGTCACCTCGCGGATGTGCTCGGGGCGGCTGTCGACGCCGACGCCGAGCTGCGTGTCGCCGGACAGGTCGAAGCCGAACTTGGTGGCCAGCATGACCTCGTCGCGGAAGCCCCGCACCGCCCGGCCGAGGAGCGCCTCGTTGGTGCCGGTGCCCATCCCGTATAGCTCGGCGGTGTCGAACAGGGTGACGCCGAGCTCGTGCGCCCGACGGATCGTGGCGACGCCCTCCTCGGGGTCGCTGGCGCCGTAGGCCATCGTCATGCCCATGGTGCCGAGCCCGATCGCGGCCACCTCGAGGCCCTGGCGGCCGAGGGTGCGGTGCTGCATCGTCGTACTCCTCTGTGCTGGTCTTGAGCGGTAAGTAACCGGATGGTTCGCAGCCTGGCACGAACAGGCCAAGGAAGTCAACATCCGGTTACTTACCTGCTAGCCTGGCGCCGTGCCCAGGGACTCGGCCGCGACCCGCGCCCGGATCCTGGACGCGGCGATCGAGGAGTTCTCCGCCTTCGGGCTCGCCGGGGCGCGGATCGACCGGATCGCGGCGGCGGCGGACGCGAACAAGCGTTCGATCTACGTCTACTTCGAGAGCAAGGAGGGGCTGTTCACCGCAGCCCTGCATCGGGTGATTGACGAGTTGGTGGCCGTGGTGCCGCTCACCGAGGACGACCTGCCGGGGTACGCCGGGCGGCTGTTCGACCACCTGCTGGTGCGGCCGCAGGCCCTGCGGATGAGCATGTGGCGCCACCTGGAGCGGCCGGACACCGGCCCAGACGCCGGTGACGTCTACGCCGAGAAGGTCGTGGCGATGCGGCGGCGGGGGAGTGCCGCCGACCCGGGCGGGATCCCGCCGGTGGACCTGCTCGTGCTCACCCTGGGCCTGGCGAACAGCTGGCTGGTCACGCCCGACGACCTGTTGCGGGCTGATGGCAGCGACCCACGCTCACCCGAGCGGCTGGCCGTGCACCGGGCCGCGATCGTCGAGGCCGCCCGCCGCCTCGGCGACCCGCCGTCGACCCATCGCGCTCTTCGTGAGCTAGGCCAGCGCCCGGGCGCAGCCGCTCGGTCTCGCTCGTGACGCGTTTGACCGCGCCTATGCGCCAGTAGGCGCTTTCGGCAGGATGTCGCAGCGGGGCCCGTCGCACAGGGTGCCATGGCAGCAGCGCCCCTTCCAGGGATGAACGAGCCCAAACGGAGGGCCTCGCCGCCGAGCCGGCCCGGACGATGCTCGTCGTCGCGCTTGACGCGGACCTGGACGCCGTCGGGCCAGCTGACCCGGACCGGCAGCGTGACCCAATCGCATTCCAGCGTCCCATGGG
>JAABUP010000231.1_pt1 | contig 124559 bp, 117 predicted proteins | sample 5559201 | NCBI WGS metagenome assembly JAABUP01 (sample SAMN10711887, study PRJNA513373) | rock metagenome | isolation source: Antarctica rocks | place: Antarctica | reverse complement strand
TCTAACAAACAGTCTCACCGCGAAGCAATCGCTAGGCGGTGGACTTAGGCCGCTCAGAGCATCACCGGCTCACTTCGTCATTATACAAGAGCATCACCGGCTCACTTCGTCATTATACAAGGCTGCTCTGTGTCAAGCATAAAATTCAAACCCATCCGAGTTCCGCTAACGCTTGGGCTACTTCTTGCCGCATAATTAATTGCCAATGTTTTTTCGGTCCTGCTTTTTCAAACAGAACCAAAGCAGCAGACTTGTATTTTGGACGCAGGTTTAGCTCCTCACAAATCAGCCGCCCTACTCTGCCGTATTGTAGGTTAGTGGCTCCGTAATGTTTATAACCCATAGCCCCTGCAAACTCGGTAGCCGTCAAAGTGTGATCCGGTGCATCGTAGTGTAACTTCAACATGAGACGTACATTTGTCGGGAGTTCGTTTTGAACCGCCAAAAATGCTGTCTTATACGCCTGAACGCTTGGTGTTGTCATCATGTTCACAGTAAACTCCTTGTATGTTCCGTGTCTACGCTACAGGTAGGCTACTCGCAAGAGCGGTCTAACTTGGGTACTAATATACTTGACATACAGCCCTCTCAAAGACAACAAAGAAGCCGCTTATAGCGGCTTTTTCAGCGTCTATCACTGATTGCTTAGTCAAGTACATTATTACCATTTAATGGAGCATCTAAAGCGGACCGCAATTTTTGAGGCGTAACGCAACTATTGAGGTCCACAGTTTGTTTCGTGCTTTGATTACCTTTGGGTGGCCTAGGATGTAGTCGTTGAAACGCTCGTTTCCTCGGTTGCACCTAGGGAGCCACGTTCTTCCCCAAACTCGTGCCAGGAGCTTCTTGATAGAAATACGGGCTGGTCTTCACGAGAAGGCCAGCCCGTTCCTTTTGCAAATGGTGGTTTGCAGGGTTACAGCAAGTCAGCTTACAGGGAAGCAAGAAGGGCGGGGCATAACGCCCTGCCCTTCCCCGCCGAAAGCGCCCCGGTTCTTACTTATGGGAATGCTCGTGTGCGGCCACGGTGTGCTTGTGGGCCTGCTCGCTGTGCTCGTGGGCGGCGGTGGCGTGCTTCTTGGCTTCCTCGTGGTTGCCCTGGTTGTGCTCGTGGGCCGCCTCGTGGTGGTGGTGCTCGGCGGCGGCGTGGTGAGTGGCCGCGTGCAGGTGGTGCTCGGCGGCGGGATGCTGGGTGGTTGCCATGGTGGGTAATCCTCTTCGGTTGGTTTCCCGCGCCGCCTTCGGCGCGGTTGTCCGAGTATACCCACAAATGGTACTAATACACTTGACACACAGCCCTCTCAAAGACAACAAAGAAGCCGCTTATAGCGGCTTTTTCAGCGTCTATCACTAGATTGCTTAGTCAAGTACATTATTACCCTAACTTGCTACTCTGCCGCGCGTCTGCGGCATGATGCGCCCGAGCGGCGGCTTTTGCCGCGCGGCAGCCATAATTGCCTCCGGCTTTCGCGTGACGCCGCAGGTAGGTTTCGGCCCCCACCCCATGCGCGATGGGGGCCGTTTTTGGTCTACTTGTAGCCGGGCAGGTACTCGGCCTCGGCGTCGAACATCTCCAGGGTCATGGCCTTGATCTCGGCGGGGGAGCAGCAGGCGGCGCAGAGCGGGTCGAGCAAGAGGGCGTGGATGGCGGCCTCTTTGGAGCGCTCGATGGCGGCAGTCGCGCCCAGGTCGTACATCCGCATGTTCCAGTCGCACAGGGCGGCCATCTGCGGGGGCAACGCGCCCACGCGAGTGGGGCTGACGCCGTTGGCGTCCACCATGCAGGCGACCTCAACGATGCCGTCGGCGGGCAGGTTGCTGATCAGCGTGCCGGACCCGTCGCCGACCGAGTTCGGGACGTTGCCGTGGATGCGGTGCGGGACGTCTTTCTCGCGGGCCTCGATGATCCACGAGCCGTACTCCCATGAGCGAGGCTTGTCCAGCGGCTCCTCGCCGCGCAGCATAGAGAGCCGGGTCTCGTCGGCGCTTCGGCGCCAGGTCGGCCAGTGGTCGGCGTAGTACGAGGTCTCGCCGTCATAGCCGCTCCGCATGTACCTGTCGATCAGGTCTTTGCGCTTGCGGTAGTAGGGCAGGTACTCGGAGAGATGCCCCGACGACTCGGTGATGAACGCGCCGAAGTGTAGCATCATGTCCTTGCGGACGATGTCCGTGTCTTCGCGATCATCCCCCGTGCCGTAGACGTCGCGCTGGGCCAGCTCCATCAGCCTGGGGTAGAGGCTTTGGCCGCCGTGCTCCAGCCGAGTGAACCAGGCCAGGTGGTTGATGCCGGCGCACTCCCAGACCATCTGCTCGTAGGGGATGTTCGCCCGGCCCGCCAGCAAATGCCCCGTCCCCTGGACGCTGTGGCAGAGGCCGACGACGGGCAGGAGCGACGTGCGCTGGGCGGCCAGGCACATCATGGACATGGGGTTGGTGTAGTTTAAGATGATCGCCTGGGGGCACAGCCGCTCGGCGTCCTGCAAGATGTCCAGCCACACGGGGATCGTCCGCAGGGACTTGAACAGGCCGCCCGGACCGATGGTGTCGCCGATGCACTGCGAGACGCCGTACTTGGCGGGGATGTCGTTGTCGAAGCGGACCGTGCCGGTCCCGCTGACCTCGACGCAGATCACGACATAGTCGCTCCCGCCCATGACCTGGGTGCGGTCGGTGGAGGCCTCGACGGTCCAGCCGGCGTGGCCCGACGTGTCGATCACCTTCTGGATCAACTTGTGCATCGTCCCCAGGCGGTCGCCGTCGATGTCCACGAGGGCGATGGTCCCGCCCCGGTTGCCCGGAATCTGCAAGACGTCGCGGACCAGCGTGGGCGTGAAGCCCGAGCCGGCCCCCATCATGGTCAGCTTGATCGGCCTCCGCATCTCGCCGGGCAGGCCCTTGGCGTCGGCGGCCTTGCTGTGGACGACATGGCCGCTTTGATCCTCCTCGACCACGTCGGGCGTGGCCCCGTCGGTCATCTCGACTTCTTCCGCTGATGCTTCCGGCTTGTTCAGTGTCACCGTCATAATAAAGGCTCCTTCGTCGGTGGGGACGTTGCCAAGGCCATTCGCGGCGCGGCGCGGCGATTCCTGCGTCACGCACGGCGGGCGTGCCGGGGCTGTGAAAGAGTCCACCCGTTTGACAAGCCCCCTGGGTTTAAGATACAATAAGCCCGACGTGCCCGACCTGAACTACCCGCTGGAATTACTCTGGGACCTGTTCGCCCAGGACAGCCCCTCGGGCGACGAGGGGCAGGCCGCCGACTGGCTGGCCGCGCGGCTTGCCCGCGACGTGCCCGATGCCCACCTGACGCGCCTGGGCGACTCGCTGATCGCCGCGCGCGGCGATCGGCCCCGTGTGGCCGTGCTGGCGCACCTGGACACGACCGGCTGGACGCTGGGCTACGACAAGCGGCTCCTCCGCATCGGCGGCCCCGACGGCAAGCCGGGCGACGGCATCCGGCCTGTGGGCCGCCCCGATACGGGGAACACGCTGGCCCGGCGCAAGGACGGGGCGTGGCGTGTCCGGGGCAAGACGGACGCCCCGCCCGGTTCGTGCTGGGTGTATTCCGCCCGGCCCGCGCAGAACGGCGGCGAGATCGACGCGCCGTATCTAGACAACCGGGCCGGCGTGTGGGCGGCTGTCCAAGTCCTGCTGCACTGCCCATCTGTCGCCGTGGCTTTCACATCCGGGGAAGAGACGCGCGGGGTGGGCGCGCTGGCCTGCGCCCGGCTTTTGTCCGAGACCCACGGCATCACGCAGGCTCTGATCTGCGACCTGACCTGGCACACCCGGTGGGTCAAGTGCGGGCGCGGCCCCGCCGTCTCCTTGCGCGACAGCAGCGTGCCCCGCCAAAGTTATCTCGTGCGCGTCCTGGCCCAGGCCGAAACGAGCGGCCTGCCCTTCCAGCGCGAGATCGAGTCCGACGGCGGCTCCGACGGGGCCGCGCTCGACCGCAGCGGCTTCGGCATCGACTGGGCGTTCGTCGGTGCCCCCGAGCACGACCCGCACACCGCCCGCGAGCGCGTGGACATCGGCGACCTCCAGGGCATGGCCGCCCTGCTCGTGCGTCTGGTAGACGGCCTGAGTGAAGGACAGGAGTAAGAACATGGCTATCGTATTGAAGCCGGAAACCGAGGAAAAACTGCGGCAGACCGCTCAGAGGGAAGGGCAAGACGTGGATATCCTCGCCGACGCCCTGCTCGCGGAAGTGCTGGCGCAGAGGGAGCGGGAGTTTACGGAAGACGTGGCCGCCGTTCAAGAAGCCTGGACTGCGGTGCGCGAGGGGCGCGAGAGGCCCTTCGCTGAGTTCATGGCTGATCACCGCCGACGCTTCCCGGACCCCACCCTCGGAACCGCGGATGCGCCATGACCCCTTATGAGATCATCGTCTCCGAACTGGCGGAAGCCGACATCGAGGCGATTTTTCAGCGGCTCCTGCTCCGTTCCCCCGAGTCGGCGGTACACTTCCGCAATGGCGTTGAGGGTGCCGTCGCTTCGCTCGCCTTGATGCCGGAGCGTTGCGCCATCGCCCCGGACAGCGGACGGCTTGAGCATCCAATGCAGCAGTTGATCTACCGTCATGGGGCGACGGCCTATCGCGTTCTGTTCTCCGTTTTCGAGGGGGTGGACGATGCATCAGGAGTAGTCCGCGTGCTCCGCATCCGCCACGGCGCACAGCAGCATCTCGGGTTGGACATGGATCGGGCCGATGACGGATAGCTGGAGCAGGGGTTTGCCTCACGGCGCAAGACGGGCTGGCGCTTCTGGGTCACGGTGAGGAAGGCGGGTAGCCTGTCATGCGACGTGATGAGAATGAGATGGGCCTCATGGAAGCCTTGCGCCGGCGGGGGGAGTGGGACAGCAGGGTGGGCCGGATCATCCACTGGGTGGTCTACTTCGTCTGCCTCTTCGCCGGCTTCTGCACGGCTATCCTGTTTGGGCCTCGGGCGGCTATCGTCGTCGTTCTCGCCGTGTTGGTCTTCTTCGCCTGGTGGAGTTCGGCGTTCGTGGGCACCCACATGTACGTGAACTGCCTGCTCATCGTGGTGCTGCTCGCCGTCAACATCGGCGTACTTCAGGGCTGCATCGGGTGGCTGATGCGGCACAAAGCGGCACAGGACGCCGTGATTCAGATGAAATAGGACTTACACAGTTGACTTGGGCGGTTTTTCGGGTTCATACTGCCTGTGATGAACCCGCCTGAAGTTTCCGATGTGGACTACATCCAGTTCTTGATCGCTGCCCACAGGGATCAGCGGCTACGCCGCCAAAACGGGCCTCACTCGTGAAGCCGTTCGCCTGCATCTCAGGCAGCCGAGCATCACGCTGAAAGCAACCGCGTAACTCCTATCCCTGAAATAAATCCCCCTGCCAGCCGATAATTGGAATGTTTTTATAACTTAATAGGTTATAATAATCTCGTGCTGCACAACCTGAAGAGGGACGCGTGGACATTCAGTTCAAGACGAAGCGCCTGCAAGACATCTGCAACGACAGGAAAAAGCGCGACAAGGAGTACGGCCCCGAGCGGGGCAAGAGGCTGGGCATTCGTTTGGATCAGATGAGGGCGGCGGCCAACCTGGAGGAATTCAAGCAGGTCCATCAGCGCGCGCACCCGCTGAAGGCGGACCGCAAAGGGCAGTGGGCTGCTGACCTTGACGGCCCATACCGCTTGATCTTCGAGCCGATTCCTGATCCCGCCCCTGTCACTGACGACGGACGGACGGGGAAGGCCGAAGAAGCCTCTGCTCCCAACAGGATACGGGTGGTGAAGATTTTGGAAGTGGGTGTAGACTATCATGGCTAAGACGATGACCAATCAGTACGCCCCCGACACCGTCAGCGCTCCAGGAGAGACGCTGGCCGAGGTGATCGAGGAGCGCGGCATGACGCAGACGGACCTTGCCCATCGGCTGGGCATGGCGCAGAAGACCGTCAACGAGATCATTCAAGGTAAGGCCCCCCTCACCCATGAGACTGCGCTGGCCCTGGAGCGCGTTCTGGGCATTTCGGCGGGCTTTTGGAACCGTCTGGAGGCCAGCTACCGTGAGTCCTTGGCCCGTCAGGAGGAAGAGCAGCGCCTGGCCGAGCAGCAGGAGTGGCTGAAGCAGTTCCCGATTAAGGACATGGTGAAGCAGGGCTTTATTCAGAAGCTGGGCGACGCAGTTGACCAGATGCAGGAACTGCTCGGGTTCCTCGGAGTCGCCTCCCCCGCCCAATGGGATGGCCTGAACAGCGTCGCCCTGGGCCGCTGCCGCCAATCTGCCCTGGACAGCGACCCGACTGCCGTCGCCGTCTGGCTGCGGCGCGGGGAAAGCCTGGCACAGCAGGCCGACTGCGAACCTTTTGACTCGGCCAAGTTCCTAAAGGCACTTGGGGAGGCGCGGGCGCTGACGAACGAGCCACCCGAGGTCTTCCTGCCGCGCCTGGTCGAAATTGGCTGTGAATGCGGGGTTGCCATCGTGTTCGTTCCCACTATCGCGAGGGCGCGTGTCTGCGGCTTCACGCGCTGGCTGACCCCGACTAAGGCCCTTCTCCAGATCAGCGACCGCTACCAGCGCGCCGACAGCTTCTGGTTCACGTTCTTCCACGAGGCGGGGCATCTAGTCAAGCACGGCAAGAAGGACGCCTTCCTGGAGGGCGAGACGGGTCAGGACGATGAGAAGGAGCGGGAGGCCGATAAGTTCGCCCTGGACTTCCTGATCCCGCCCGACCAGTACCGCGCGCTCCTGGCGGCTAAGCCGCGTCACCATCACGAGGTGCAGGCATGGGCTGACGATATGGGGATCGCCCCTGGCATTCTGGTCGGACAACTCCATCATACGGGGGTGCTGCCCCGCCTGCTCTGCCAGGATATGCGCGTGAAGATGACCTGGCGTCAAAACTAACGCTATAGGACTTGGGCGGTTGACTTGGGCGGTTTTTCGGGTTCATACTGCCTGTGATGAACCCGCCTGAAGTTTCCGATGTGGACTACATCCAGTTCTTGATCGCTGCCCACAGGGATCAGCGGCTACGCCGCCAAAACGGGCCTCACTCGTGAAGCCGTTCGCCTGCATCTCAGGCAGCCGAGCATTACGCTGAAAGCAACCGCGTAGCTCCTATAAAAGTGAATTATGCTTGACATCAAACTCATCCGCGCCGAACCCGAACGGGTCAAAGAGCGACTCGCCGCACGGCTGGCCGACCCCGCCCTGATCGATGCCGCGCTGGACGCCGACTCGCGCCTGCGGGCGGCCCAGGCCGAGGCCGAGGCGTGGCAGGCCGACCTGAACCGGCAGACCAAGGCATCGGGGCAGGCCATCGGACAACTAATGAAGGAAGGGAAGCGCGAGGAGGCCGAGGCGGTCAAAGCCGGCCTGCGCGACCTGGGCGACCGGATCGGGGCGCGGAACACCGACGTCAAACGCCTCGAAGCGGAGCGCGACGACCTGCTGTTCTCGCTGCCGAACCTGCCCTCGGACGACACGCCGCCCGGTGCGGAAGAAAACTTCCAGATCGTCAAGACCTGGGGCGAGCCGGAGCCATTCGACTTTGCCCCCAAGGCGCACTGGGACATCGCCACCGACCTAGACTTGATCGACTTCGCGCGCGGGGTCAAGCTGTCGGGGAGCGGCTTCGTGCTTTACCGGGGGTTGGGGGCACTTTTGGAGCGTGGATTGATCCAGTTCATGCTGGACCTGCACCGCGAAAAACACGGTTATCTGGAGTGGTCCACGCCGTTCTTCTTGAGCCGCGAGAGCGTCCGAGCCTCGGCGCACCTGCCCAAGTTCCAGCCCGAGATGTACCACGACGCCGAGGCGGACCTATTCGCCCTGCCCACGGCGGAGCCGGCCCTGGTCAACATCCACCGGGACGAGATATTGGACGGGCGCGACCTGCCCCTGAGCTACATGGCCTACTCGCCCTGCTGGCGGCGCGAGGCGGGCGCGGCGGGCAAGGATACGCGCGGTCTGCTGCGGGTGCATCAGTTCGACAAGGTGGAGATGGTCAAGTACGCCCTGCCCGACGCTTCGGACGAAGCATTGGAGGCGATGCTTTCGGATGCCACGGACGTCTTGGAGGCGTTAGGCCTGCCCTACCGGGTCAAGCTGCTCCCCGCCGGGGACATCTCGTTCGCCGCCGCCAAGTGCTACGACGTCGAGATCTACGCGCCGGGCGCGGCGATGTGGCTGGAAGTGTCCTCGTGCTCGAACTGCGGCGACTTCCAGAGCCGCCGGGGCAACATCCGCATGCGGCGCGAGCCGGGCGCGAAGCCCGAGTTCCCGCACCTGCTGAACGGCAGTGGGACGGCCCTGCCGCGCCTGGTCGCCACGCTCTTGGAAACTTACCAGCAGCCGGACGGCTCGGTCACGGTGCCCGAGGCTTTGCGGCCTTACTTGGGTGGGCGTGAAGTTTTACGGCGGGAGGGGGCGCAGGGCTGATGCAGTTCACGCACGAGGTTTGCCTGAGCGCCGACGTCCCGTGGCGGGACATGTGGGTGGAGTGGAACAATGTCCACGCCCTGCCGCGCCTGCTGTCGCACGTCCGCGCTGCGGCGGAGGGCGAACACGAGGACCTGGCCCGGCTGGTCATCCTGCTGGACGGGCGGCATTTAGATTTCGCCGTGGAGCGGACCATGTGCGCCGACCGGACCCTGTGCTGGCAGAGCCAGGGGGCGCTGTTTTTGTACGTTTTGTCGCTGCGCCTGGAGCCGGTCAAGAGCGGCGGCACCGACCTGACACTGACGGTCGCCTACGACCCGCCGGGCTTTCTGCCCGATGTCGCCGAGTCGCTGGGCCGAAGCCGCCGCTTCAGGCGGACTCTGGAGGCCGACCTGCGCCGCTATGTCGATGGCCTCGAAATGAACCGCCTGTGCGAGCTGGCGACGACCGACTGAGGGGCAGGAAGCACGCCTACAGCCGCGACAGGGCGACCAGCCGCGCGAACTCCCGGCCCAGCCAGTCCGCGTCGGCGGGCGTCCCCCGGACGGCCCGGTCTACCGCCTGCTCGTAGGTCACAAAGTCCAGGTCCGACGTCCCGCTCTCGTAGTCCGCCGCCAGCGCCTGGGCGGCTGCGGGCAGGTACACCTCGAACTGCACGAAGCCCGTCTCCGGCTGGTGCCACGCCCGGCCCACAGCCGCCCCGAGCGCGCGGACGCCCGCGACCGACTCCAGGAACGGGAGCGCCCACTCCGCAGGCTTGTTCAGTGGAGTCGCATAAAACGCCAGATCGACCGCGCCGCCGGCAGCGGCCTCGGCCCGGACATACGCGCCGTCTTCCAGGGCGTCCGCCCCGGACGCCGCCCGCCGCGTCAGCGCCCCCCACTGCCCCGCCTCGATGTTCCACACGGGGGTTTCTTCTGTTTCTTCCGCCATGCGCCTATTGTACCCGAGGGGATTTTCACACGTCCTCCCCCAGCCGGGCGTCCATCTCGTCGGCGACGGCCTGGGCCAGGGGGGCGTAGAGGCAGACTGCGCGCTCGTAGAGGGCCAGCAGCTCGGCCAGTGGCAGGCGGCGCAGGAGGCGGCGGTAGAGCGTGAGGTCATGCAGCAGCATGGGTGGCGTCTTTCTCCATTGAGGCGGATTTGGGTGTCGTGTCGGAGTGAGAGCGGCGGCAGGACAACCGCCAAGCCAGGCCGTCCATCCAGACGTCGAAGGCGGCATAGAACAGCCACAGGACGGCCCCAAAGGTCAAAATCAGCGCCAGCAAAAGCGGACGGTGCAGGGCCGCTCCCGTCGTCTCCAGCAGGTCTTCTAGGCGGCGGGGGTTGAGCAGGTCCCAGGTGTTGAACCGGCCCCGCATCAGGCCGAGATAGACGCCCAGGGCGCACAGCGGGAACAGCAGCGGGCGGGCCAGCGCCCCGGCCCAGCCCAGGCGGCGGCGCGTCAGCCGGTCCAGCGGCCACACGGCTAGGAAGAAGGCCAGCAGCCCCGCGCCGCTGTACAGCAAGTAGAAGCCGGTCACCAGGAAGAAGTCCACGCGGCCCGCCCCGCCCCGGTGCGCCTGGGCGAACAGCGTGCTCTGCGTCAGCGTCTGCAAGTAGTGCCGCCACTCGGTCAGCAGGTAGCACGAGTTCGGCAGAAAGAACAGCCAGGCCGCCCCCAGCGGCAGCCACAGACCCCAGCGGACGCGCTCCCCCTCGTGCCGGTCGCGCCGGACGCCGCGCGCGATGGTAAAGGCCAGAATCACGGGGAGCAGGGCCAGGAACAGGTTCCAGACAACATTGGGGGCGGGACGCATGGTCTCAGTGCCCCGCCGCCTGTACGATGCGCTCCAAAGCGCCCAGGTAGGCGTGGAAGGCCGCCCGGCCCGCGTCGGTGGGTGTGTAAACGGTGTGCGGCTTTTTGCGGACGAACTCTTTGGCGCTCAGCGCATAGCCCGCTTCTTCCAGTTTCGAGAGGTGGATGGACAGGTTGCCGTCGGTGACGCCCAGGGTCTCTTTGAGGAAGCGGAAGTCGGCCTCGCCGCGCGCCATCAGCGCGGACATGATGCCGAGCCGTACCTTCTGGTGGATGATCTCGTCCAGCGCGTCCAGCGACTCGACCAGGGCGGCATATCCGTGGGCGCTGCTGTCGAGGGGGGCGTCTTGGGTTGTGTCGTGTTCTGCGACCGCCATCGGCGTCACCACCCGTGCTTCCGCGCCATGAGGACGCCGTAAACGACATGGAAGCCGCCGAAGGCAAGCGCCATCATCGGCAGGTCGTAGCCTGCGGGCAGCAGCAGTGTCACCGCCCCGGCAAGCACGAAGGCCGCGCCTAAATAGGAAACCGGCTTGACGGAGAACAGGCCCACCGCGCAGATCGCCAGCCCGTAGCAGAGCATCCAGACGCCCCACACCAGGGGGGCCAGGCCGTGCTGGTAGAAGAACCAGGTCAGCAGCGGCGCGACGGTGAACGCCGGCAGGGCGGCCAGGACGATGTGCGCCCCCAGAGGCGAGGCGACGCGCTTGCCGACCAGGGCCGCGCGCCGCTTATTGCACCCGAACTCGATGGCGACCGCCAGCAGCAGCACACCCAGCCAGACCGGACCGAGGTGCAGGTAGTCCGTCCGGGCCAGCGGGTGCGCGGCCCGGTCATGGGCCAGCAGGACGTCCGACACGACGACGCCCGCGATGGCGGTCAGCCCGATCAGAACACCGGACAGGCCCGACAGTGTCGAATACCGGGTGGATCGTTCCATCGTCTGCCGGATGACGCGCAGGTTCTCGCGGGCCTCTTCCAGTGGCGCGGTCAGGACGGGCATGGGCGGTTTCCTCATAAGCAGGCGGTGACACTTTACGACGCAAAGTGCTTTATAGCGGGAGTATAGCACGAGGGGGCGGGGGGTGTCAAGCGGGGGGGGCAGCAAAAAACCCCGAGTGGAGATCAGGGGTTAGGAGGACGGGTAGAGGCCGCATCCCAAAAGCGCATAATATTGGTTTACGGCTAAGTTTACGAGACGACAAAGCAAATTAGACGGTAAATGATCATTTCATTAAGTGTATAAAATGGTAAATATGAAGTATAATGCTTATGTGGACGCTTCCACAAGGAGATCAAGCATAAATGAACACTTCAACGGCTATGGACGATGAAATCGTCAACTTCCCTGTGCCGAAGCGCCTCCTGCCTGTGGTCATCCAGGCTTTGGCGAAAGCGATGGAACCAGTGGCCCCTACTCGTGCAGAAGCGGCAGTGACGACAGGTTACGGGACGGGACAGGGAATGCAGCCAAACGGCGTAGCCTCCGCAGGCATTGACTGGACCGATATCAAAAACATGGAAATACTCAGGAAAGGGCTAAAGTCACCCATTGGCTTCAAGTTGCTGGACATGACCGCAGCGCGTTACGGCGAAATGGTCTCCTTTAAAGAAATCTACACCGCAGCGGGCTTCACAGAAACGAGACCAGCAGGCAGCAGTGTCGGCTCCATGACCAAGGTAATCAAGCGCGATTTCGGGGTTTCTGCCAAGGAAGCTTTTTGGCCGGTCGAACATCACTGGGCGGTCAATAATGATGCTCAGTATTACTACCGTATGTCGAGGGAAGTAGCGCAAGCGTGGCAACAGTCTGCCGTGTAGAGAGACGACGGACAAACCAAAAGGAGGGGGCAGTCAATGCTGCTCCCTCCTTTGGTCTGTCTTTTTGCTTCAACGGATCGCCCCGCCACTCAGAACAGGATGCTGATGCCAGAGACTCAAGCCTCTACAGCCCGTCGTAGCGCGAGTAGCCCCGGCCCTCGTCACTCCAATAATCCTTGGGCTGCTCGGCGGTGTAGGAAATTTTAGTGATCGCCTTGATGTTTTTCAGCCCCAGCTTCATCGGCACCAGCAGGCGCAGCGGGGCACCGTGCTCGACCGTCAGCGGAACCAGGTTACGGTGCGCGTCGTTCTGGTGCGTCGCCAGCAGCGCCTGGGGGTGCCGGGCGGTCGGCAGGTCGATGGAAACGTAGTAGGGGTCCGGGTTGCCGTCGCTGTCCAGGTTGACGCTGGAATCCAGCCGCGCCCACTTCGCGCCGGCCATCGGCGGGTAGGCCTTGAGGAAATCGGCGAAGCGCAGGCCGCCCCACCCGGCGATCTGGCTCCAGCCCTCGACGCACACCAGTCGCGTCACCTGGTCATGCCGCCCGCCGTGGGCGGCGATCAGGGTGTGGATGTCTTGGATCGCCAGGTGCTCGACCTTGCCCGAGGCTAGCCCGGTCACGGTCAGCCGCCAGTCGGGGATGTAGTCGGGGGCCGGCGTCTGGCCGTCGTAGTTATTGCGAAGCTCCGTCGCGGCCTGTGCCATGTCATAGGTCGGCACCAGGCGGCCCGGCGAGTACAGGGCCGCGGCGACGTCGTCGTCCACGGTCAGGACGCGGTCGAGAAAACGCGCCTTGCGCCCGGCCTGGGCGACGGGCTTCAGCCCGAGCCGCCCGCGCGTCTCGTCGGGCAGGAGCCAGACGAAGCCCAGCGCCGCCCCCACCGCCCCCGCCCCGTAGAGCAGGAAGTCACGGCGCGACTGCGCCTTGAGCGCCCGGCGCGGCACGGTCATGGGCGGCAGCTCATCGGATTCGCTTGCGGCCTCCACGGGGGCAATCGCGGGCGACGACTGGGCAGCGGCCTGGGCCGGCGCGTCGTCTTCCCTCGGGCCATCGTCTTTGAGGCCGGGGAACTGCGTCTCCGGGGACGGCTTGATTATCTTGAAGGGCGCCTTGTCTGCGTCGGCCATGCCGTCGGTCTCCTGGGCGTCACCCGCCCTGTTCTGTCTGCCCTGTTATGCGACTCTACAAACAAGCAGGTCGGGGAAGTTCCACGGGGCGCGTTTGGTTGACAACGCACTTATCGCTTGCTATAATCGTCCCATGCACACGACCAGAATCACCGGCACCGCGCTTGTAGTCGCAGCGGCATTGGCGGCGTCCGCCGCGCAGGCCGCGCCCCCGGCCAAAGCCGCCGCGGAAACCCCGAAGAGTACGCCGCTACGCTGGCAGCCGCTGGGGGAACCCGGCTCGGGCGGGGCGATGGTGGGGCTTGCCGTCAGCCCCTTCGACTCCAAGCGCCTGCTGGTGGCCGGGGACATGCTCGGCGTCGGCATCAGCCGGGACCAGGGCAATAGCTGGCAGGCGACGTATGGCTTCAAGACGTGGGAGATGGCCGACTTCACCTGGCACCCGAGCGACCCGAACGTGGTCTGGGTCGGCTCGATGAGCGGCCCCTACGTCAGCCGCGACGGGGGCGTCCACTGGACCCAGAAGCGGGCCGGGATGCCGCCCCCCGTCGGCTTCGGCTACTCCGTGCCCGTTGAGAAGATTCTGTTCGATCCCGCCGACGCCGCGCACACGCACCTGCTGGCTTTCGGCGGGTCCAGCCGGCACTGGACGGACACCACGGGGGCATTAGGAGCCAAGGCCGCCTGGGGCGCGGTCTGGGAGTCGCGCGACGGCGGCGAGTCGTGGACGCGCCTGAGCACCATCACCAAAGACGGGTCTTCGGCCTCCCCCGAAGCCAAAGGCGACAACGTCACGTTCTGCGCCTACGCGCCGGGGCTGGCGAACACGCTCTATGCCCAGGGCGACGCGGCGGGAGTCATGGCGAGCACGGACGGCGGCAGGACCTGGACCCGGCGCGGCGGCGGCCTGCCCCCGACGGGCCTGGGCCGCGTCGCCGTCAGCCCCCGAGACGGCAAGACGCTGTGGGTGGCGACCGACAGTTACAAGCCCGACCCGGCGAGGCCGCGCGTGCCGGGCGGCGTCTGGAAAACGACCGACGGTGGGCAGACCTGGCACGACAGCTCGGCGGGGCTGGGCCGGGTCCCGAGCGAGGACGGCAACCAGGTCTCGCACTACCGTGCCCTGGCCGTCGCGCCCTCGAACCCCGACGTGCTGTACGCCAACGACACAGCCTACGACACGGGCGTGACCTACCGCAGCGACGACGGCGGCGACCACTGGCGCGCGGTCGTCTCCAAGCAAAACATCGGCGGCGACAGCGCCGATCCCAGCAAGGCCAAGGCGTTCCAGATCGAGACGGCCTGCCCGGCGGGCCTGGGCCTGGCCGGCATCACCGTGGACCCGCATGACCCCAATGTCTCCTATGGTTTCAACACGGAGACCATCGCGCGGTCACGGGACGGCAGGACGTGGGACGACGCCACCGCCTACCACCCTGGGGGCGCGACCGGCTGGCGCGGGCGCGGGTACGAGGGCTGGGTCAGCACCAATTTCCGGTTCGACCCCTACCATCCGGGCCGGGCGGTGCTGCAAGGCATGGACGCCACGCGCGGCTGGGTCAGCGGTGACGGCCTCAAGTCCTGGACGTATGGCCTGTACGCGCCGGACGCCTGGAACGGCGGGCGCGACGCGGCGTGGACCCGCGACGGCCACCTGTACGTCACCACGGGCACCTACAACTTCACCGGCGTCGGCCGCAGCGCGGACGCCGGCAAGACGTGGGCCGTGCTGAGTGGCAAGGCGCACGGCCTGCCCGAGAACTACCAGGGCGGCGCGCCCGGCGGCGTCTACGCCCTGCCCTCCGACTGGCGGCAGGTGTGGGCCGTGATCGGCGGCAGGCTCGACCACAGCGCCGACGGCGGCGAGACCTGGAGCGTCGCCCTCAACCGGCCCGGCCTCCAGTGGATCGCCGCAGACCCGGCCCGCCCCCGCCGCTTCTACGTTTCAGGGGACCGCAACGTCTACGTCACCGACGACGGCGCGGCGTGGGCGGCCATCGGCGGGCCGCACACGAACAACGGCAGGATGGCGGTGGACTCGCGCGGGCGACTGCTCGCCGTCGGCTCGCAGTCCGGGCGGGCGGGCCTGTGGCGCTACGACCCCATCGCCCCCACGGCGTCCCGCTGGACGCGCCTGTCCGACGAAGCTTTCATCGCCGACGTGGCCGTGGACCCGACCGACCCGGCGCGCATCGCCTTTGCCACCAACCAGAACCCGTTCACCGAGGTGTCATCGGCGACGGGCGTCTGGCTCTCGGGCGACGGCGGGAGGACCTGGGCGCAGGCCAACGACGGCCTGGCGATGACGCGCGGCAGCGTGGTCGCCTTCAACCCCTCGGACCCGGCCCAGCTCGTCTTCGGGGCCGACGGGCGCGGCTTCTGGACGACGCGCTGGCCCAAGACATTCGCCCTCCGCGGCACCCGGACTTATACGCCCACGCCCGATGACGCCCGCTTCGCCGCCGTCGCCCCGGCCCCCGCCCCGCCGACGCCCACGGTCGGCAACGGCGACATGACGGCGGGCGCGGCTCTACCCGACCGTTGGGACGGCAAGTGGGTCGGCAAGGGCACGATCACCCCGAGCCGCGACACGGCCACGTTCCACAGCGCCCCGGCGTCGCTGGTATCCTCCACCGAGGGCACGGACGCCGAGGGCAACGTCTACGAGATGATCGACGCCGCCGAGGGCACGACGCTGACGATCAGCGGATACGTCAAGACCCAGGGCGTCGCGGCCCAGGTCGCCGTACAGGATTTCGGCGGCGGTTACAACGCCTTCGGCTGGCAACAGGCGTCTTACCAGAACCCGGACACCGACTGGACGGCGTTCTCCAAGACGCTGACCCTGCCGCCCGGCACGGCCCACGTCGCCCTGGTCCTGTGGGTCAAAGGCAAAGGCAAAGCCTGGCTGGACGACGTCAAGATCACCGATGTCAAGCTGCCGCCGGGGCAGCCGTAAGGCAAGGGGAGGGTTTTCGTTTTGGGTACACTGCCTTATGCCTATCGCCACCATCAACCCCGCCACCGGGGAGACCGTCGAGACGTTCACGCCGCTGACCGACGCGCAGGTGGAGGACAAGCTCGCCCGCGCCGCGTCGGCGTTCGCCCGGCACCGGCGAGCGCCCGTTGCAGACAGGGCGGCTAGGATGGCGCGGGCGGGCGACCTGTTCGACGCTGAAAAAGAGTCCATCGCCCGGATCGTGACGCTGGAGATGGGCAAAACGCTGCGCGAGGCGGTGGCCGAGGCCGAGAAGTGCGCCCGCGCCTGCCGCTTCTACGCCGACCATGCCGCGCGCTTTCTGGCCGACGAGCCGCTTGAGGCCCAGGGGGCACGCGCTTTCGTCCGTCCGCTGCCATTGGGGCCGATCCTGGCGATCATGCCCTGGAACTTCCCGCTCTGGCAGGTCATCCGGTTCGCCGCGCCCGCCCTCGTGGCGGGCAACGTCGGCCTGCTCAAGCACGCCGGGAATGTCCCCCGCTGCGCTTTGCTGCTGGAAGACGTGTTCAGGCGGGCCGGGTTTGGGGACGGCGTGTTCCAGACCCTGCTGGTCGAGACAGGGCAGGTCGCGGCCATCATCGACGACCCGCGCGTCGTGGCCGCGACGCTGACCGGCAGCGAGCGGGCCGGCATGGCGGTCGCCGAGCGGGCGGGGAAGAATCTGAAGAAGACCGTGCTGGAACTCGGCGGCAGCGACCCCTTCATCGTCATGCCCAGCGCCGACATCGCCTCCTCGGCCCAAACAGCGGTGCGCGCCCGGACGCTCAACAGCGGCCAGTCCTGCATCGCCGCCAAGCGGTTCTTGGTCCACGAGGACATCGCCGACGAGTGGACGCGCCTGTTCGTGGCCGGCATGGAGGCGCTCAAAGTCGGCGACCCGCTGGACGCCGAGACCGACATCGGGCCTCTGGCAATGGCCCGCCTTTTGGACGGCCTGGAAGACCAGGTCCGGCGCAGCGTCGAGGCCGGCGCGCGCCTGCTGACCGGCGGCGCGCGGCTGAACCGCCCCGGCAACTTCTACACGCCTACCGTGCTCGCCGACATCCCGCCCGACGCGCCCGCCTACCACGAAGAGCTGTTCGGGCCGGTTGCCCTGCTGTTCCGCGTCCGCGACATCGACGACGCGCTCCGGCTGGCGAACGACACCCCGTTCGGCCTGGGCAGCAGCGTGTGGACCAATGACGGCGAGGAGCGGGAGCGATTCATCGATGAGATCGAGGCGGGCCAGACGTTCTTCAACGGCATGGTGGCCTCGGACCCCGCCCTGCCCTTCGGCGGCGTCAAGCGCTCCGGCTACGGGCGCGAACTGTCCTCCCACGGCCTGCGCGAGTTCGTCAACCTGAAGACCGTGTGTATAGTTTCCGACGGCAAGGCTGACACGAAAATCGCGGACACGGAATAAAACAGGGTAAGCAGAAGGAAAACCAGGCGTAGCACGGTGGTTGGGAGATCGCGTTTATCGGGCCGGTTTCGTCACGGGAACGAAGATCGCCACCCGCAGCGGAGCCAGCGTGACGTCCAGCGAGTGAGCAGCGCCCGGAGAAACCCGCAGCCCCGAGAGATCGTCCACCAAGCCTGTTTTACGGGCGGATGAGATTGCCTCGTTTTGAGGCAGCGGTATCCTCAGAGTCTGTGGCTTGTCGGAGCGGTTAATGGCGATGATCGCCACGTCATTCCCTAGTGTCCGCGAGAAGGCCAGGGTCTGGGCCTGGTCATCGGCCAGCAGGATAGCGGGGTCGCCCGACTGCAAAGCCCGGCTGGTCCGGCGCAGATGGACCAAGCGCTCGTAATAGCGCAGCATCGGGTTGTCCGGCGTGGCCCGCTCCCAGGCCATGCCCCGCCGGTTGTCCGGGTCGGCCCCCCCCGGCATCCCCAGCTCCTCCCCGTAGTAGATGCACGGGGCACCGACCCAGGTGAACTGAACCGTGGCGGCCAGCCGGTCCAAATCCTGATCGCCGTGGCAGCGCGTCAGGAAGCGCGGCGTGTCGTGGGTGCTCAGGGAGTTCATCATGCTCCGCGAGACCTGCGGAGGATAGCTGGAGTACAGGTCCATCAGCCGCTTTAGGTATTGGGACGGCGAGGTCTTGCCGTCGGCAAAGAAGTCCGCGTTCGCGAAGAGGAACGGGTAGTTCATGGCCGCGTCCCACTGGTCGCCCTCCAGCCAGGGTGAGGCGTCTCCCCACCGTTCGCCGACGATCCACGTCTGAGGGTCGCGGCTCTTCAAGTTCTGACGCAGTTTGCGCCAGAAACTCGGGTCCACGTTGTCCGCGACGTCCAGCCTTATCCCCGCCAGGGGGACCTCTTTCTTCCAGAAGTCGGCGACGTTCAGCATATACTCGGCGGCCTCCGGGTTTGCCATGTTCAGCCGGGGCATCCCCCAATAGCCCCCGTAAGTTTCATAGTTGGGAGACCCTTGCGCGTGTACCGGATAGGACTGGATGAAATACCAATCCTTATAGGGCGATGCCGCCCCCTTTTGGACGATGTCGGCGAACGGCGGGAACGCCGCCGAAGTATGGTTGAAGACGAAGTCCATGACGGTGCGGATGCCGTTCGCCTGGAGCGCGCGGGTGAGGCCCGCGAACTCGGCGTTGGTGCCGAACTGCGGGTCAATCGTCTTATAATCTTCCACATCGTAGCGGTGGCTGGTGGGTGACTTGAAGACGGGGTTGAAGTACACCGCCGAAATGCCGAGGTCCGTCAGATACGGCAGGTGTTGGCGCACCCCGGCCGCATCGCCCCCGAACCGGCTGTCCACCGCCGGCGTCGAGTCCCAGGGCTGCACGTTCGGCGGGTCATTGCTCTTGTCGCCGTCCGCGAAGCGGTCCGGGAAGATCTGGTATAGGACGGACCGCTCGACCCAGTCCGGCACGACAAACGGCTTGAAGGCCGCCGCAGCCAGATGAAACGGCTTGACCTGGCCGGGCGCTCCCAGGCCGCTCGCCCCGAATGCCTCGGTCTTCGGTCCATCGGCCAGCACGAAGTCGTAGGTCAGGTCCTGCCTGCGGTCCCAGGGCACCTGCACGGAGTACCGCGCATACAGGCTATCGGCAGTGACCACGGCCATCGGAAAACGCTTGCCGTTAAGATTGAGCCACACCTGCTTAAGATCATTGGGCCGCGCCCGAATCGACAGGCTGAGTCGGCCCCGGTCGTAGTTGAGATACAGGAACGTGTCCGAATGCTGCAAGGCGCTTCGGGCCGTCACCCCGTCATTCGGACTCGCGGGCTGTGCGTAGTCCGGTGGGGTGAGGAGCAGCACGGAGTTGCCGTCGGAATCCTTCTCAGTGACTTTCGGATCGGTGACCCAGGTTCCGCCGTTCACCACGAACTTGTAGGCGTACTGGCCGGAAGGCAGATCCAGCGTGGTGCGCCACGTCTTTCCGTCGGCATCGGGCAGGAGGGGATTGCCGCTTTTATCCCAGTCGTTGAAGGAGCCTGCGACCGCCACGGAGTTCAGCGGGGTCGCGGATTGGTACACGAAATCATGCGGCGTCTGCGCCTCGGGCGGCAGGACCAGCACGGAGTTGAAGGTGCCGGTGCCGCTGTCCTCCCTCCGGGCGTTTCTGGGGTCGGTGATCCATGTGTTGCCGTTCAACACGAACTTATACAAAAACTTACCCCGTGGCAGAGTCAGGGTCGTATGCCACGTCTTTCCGTCCGCATCGGAAACCAACGGGTTGGCCGTCATGTTCCAGCCGTTAAAAGTCCCTGCGACAGCCACGGAGTTCAGCTTGGTCGCAGACTCGTACACGAAGTCATGCCGCGCCGATTCACGCTGCACTTGTGCCTGTCCGCAGGCGATGCTTGCCACGGAGATCAGACAGGCGACGACAAAAAGCAGGAGCAGTCGGCTATATGACAAAATTCCGTCTGAAAGAGTTTTCACTGAGGCTACAGTCCGTTCACAAAAAATTATGAGATAGGACCGCTTTTCCAGGATGGGAAGCGGTCCTGTCGAGAACGATAAAACGGGAGCACTGGATCAGATGCTGCTGAACGTCAACGCGGCGGTGTTGGGATTGAGACACCCGGCCTTGCCGAAGTCCGCCGGGGCATTATCCATGCAGGCGGTGCCGCTTGATGGGCGAGCGAAGTGGCCGTCTGACCGCCCTGGTTAATCAGGTTGAAGTTCATCGCGTAAGAAATCGGTAGGCCCTGAGCGTCGGGGGCTGTGGGATCGTCGGGGCACTTGAACACCGCTGTGCTCTTCACATACGTGTAGACGCCGGCGGCGGCCCACCCACTACAGTTGAAATTGAGGCCGGACGTGACCGGGTACAGCTCATCGCTGTCCTGGGTGTACTGGGTGAAGGCCAGGCCGAGCTGCTTCTCGTTGCTCAGGCAGGCCGTCCGCCGGGCGTTCTCGCGGACTTTTTGGAATACCGGGAACAGAATGGCCGCCAGGATGGCGATAATGGCGATGACGACGAGCAGCTCGATCAGGGTGAAGCCGCTCCGCCGCAGTTTGGGTTGGTTCGACATGGATAGCCCCTTTCTTTGTTGACGAAAAATACGATGCTCACACCCTGGGAGCGGGCGGGCCGACAGAGCCGCGGACGATCAACTCGCCCGGCAGAAGCTCTTTCACACCGCCAGGTGCCCCATGATCGATCTGGTTCAGTACCATCTCCACGGCGCGCTTTCCTAACTGGTCGAGTGGCTGACGGATTGTGGTCAGCCCCGGCTTGAGCAGTGACACCTGCTTGTCGTCGTTGATCCCGACCAGGGAGACGTCCTGGGGCACGTTCAGCCCCTGCTCCGTCAAGGCCAAGAGCGCACCCTGCGCGATGGCGTCATCCCCGCAGAAAACCGCCGTGAAGGGGACCTCGGTTCGGCGCTTCAGCAGCAGATACATCCGGTCATACCCCGATTTAATCCGATATCCGCCGGGCAAAATCAAGCGTTCCTCTACGGCAATCCCGCTGGACTCAAGCGTTTTGCGGTAGCCCTCTTCGCGGTGGCGACAACTCAGATGATCGTCATCACCCCTCAGATGGGCGATGCGCCGATGTCCCTGCTGCGTCAGATGACCGACGGCGTCCACAGCGGCCTGAACATTGTCTATGTCAACTACCGACAGCGTCTCTTCCGGGCGGCTTTCCCCGACCAGCACGAAGGGCAGATTGCGCTTTATAAGCGGCAGGAACGCCTCGCCGGACATAAACGGCAGAATAAACACCAGCCCGTCGCAGTGACCGTCAGCATAGCTCAGGATGTTCCTCCGGCCGGACTCCCACGTCTCTTCCGTGATTATGAGCGTCTTTTGCTGATGCTGTTTGTTGGCCTGAAAAATCCCATCCAGGACCGGCCCGAAATAGCGGTCCGAGGTCAGCGACGCCCGTTCGTCATGGCTCATCACCACGCCGAGCGTGTTCATGCGCCGGCACCGAAAGCTGCGGGCGACGGCATTGGGCTGATAGCCCATCTCTTCCACCGCGCGCAGAACCCGATCTCGCGTCTCAGGAGCGGCAGACCCTGGCCGGTTGTTGAGCACCGACGAGACCGTCATCGCGGACAACCCACATCTTCTGGCCACGTCGCGGATGGTCGTCATGACGAACTTTTCCCCGTGGGGACGCTCCCAGCCGGTTCAGTACCCGTTTGTCTGTGTGCAGTGAAACACTGTTTTCTGACGAACCTTATCGGTAAGGTAAGAGCAGTGTATCCTTATTTTTGCGGATTGTCAATGGCCCCCCGGACTCCATTCTCTTGTCTGGCGTAATGACCGAACTGCAAAACGGTCTGGGTCATAGAAGGAGCCCCGGAGGTAGTGGAGGACGCAGAGCATCCACCGAGGGTACAATGTAGGTCTAATCCCTAGACGAGAGCTGCACTGCTTTGACGACACCCCCTACCCCCGGCCTGGCGGCGGCAGATTCGCCGGCGTCGCTGCCGCGCGCCCCGCAGACGGCGATGACCGTGCTGGGTGCGCTGAGCTTCTGCCACTTCCTCAACGACATGGTCCAGTCGCTGATCCCGGCGGTTTATCCACTTCTGAAGCAGGACTTCCGGCTGACGTTCACCCAGGTGGGGCTGATCACGCTGACCTATCAGCTCACGGCCTCGCTATTACAGCCGTTCGTCGGCCTGTACACGGACCGGCGTCCGCTGCCCTACTCCCTGGTTGTCGGGATGGGATTCACCCTGGGTGGCCTGGTCCTGCTGGCGGGGGCACCGACGTTCACCATCATCCTGGCGGCCTCTGCGCTGGTGGGCGTCGGCTCATCCGTGTTCCACCCCGAGGCCTCGCGCATGGCGCGGGCCGCGTCGGGCGGGCGGCATGGCCTGGCCCAGTCGTTCTTCCAGGTCGGCGGCAACGCCGGATCGTCGCTGGGGCCGCTGCTGGCGGCGTTCCTCGTCGTCCCGCGCGGCCAGCGCTCGCTCGCCTCGTTCTCGGTCGCCGTGGTCCTGGCGATGCTGATACTCGCGCGCATCGCGGCCTGGTACAAAGCCCGCCCCGCCGGCCCCCAGACGAGCGGCGGACACGCGGCCTCGTCGGGCGTCGCCCTGTCCCCGGCCCGCGTGGGCGGGGCACTGGCGGTCCTGCTCGCGCTGGTGTTCTCGAAATACTTCTACCTAACCAGCATCAGCAGCTTCTACACGTTCTATCTGATCCACCGGTTCCACGTCTCGGTCCAGGACGCCCAGGTCCACCTGTTCGTCTTCCTCGGAGCCGTCGCCCTGGGCACCTTTGTCGGCGGGCCGGTGGGGGACCGGGTGGGGCGCAAGTACGTGATCTGGGGGTCCATCCTGGGCGTTCTGCCCTTCACGCTGCTGCTGCCCCACGCGGGGCTGGTGATGACAGGCGTACTCAGCGTGGTCATCGGGCTGATCCTGGCGTCTGCGTTCTCGGCCATCTTAGTCTACGCGCAGGAGCTGCTGCCGGGCCGCGTCGGACTGGTTTCGGGCCTGTTCTTCGGGTTCGCCTTCGGCATGGCCGGCATCGGGGCCGCCGTGCTGGGCCGGCTGGCGGACACGGCGGGCATCGTCGTCGTCTACCGCGCGTGTTCGTTCCTCCCGATCATTGGGTTGCTGGCGGCCTTCCTGCCGGACCTCCGGCAGCGACGCGACGCACCGGCGGCCCCCTGAGCGTGAGGGACTGTCTGTTTATCTGCTTGCCGCTCCGGGTACAACCACAAAAATAGTTTCAGAGGGCCTCTTCGGCGGGTGCTTTCCCTGCCTCACCGCCGAATGTTCAAGGACACCAAGCCATGCGTCCCGTTTTCTGCTGCCTCCTCGCCCTGCTGCCGTCCCTGATGAGTCTGCCGGCCCCAGCCCGTTCACAGGCGCTGACCGTGCATCAACAGTTTGCCGCCAAGGACGCGACAATCGCCGCCCTGCGCAAGCAGGTGGCGGCGCTGGGCGTACAGGTGGAGACGCTTAACGCGCAGATGGCGGCTCTGAAGGCGCAGGCAGGCGGCGCACCAGGTACGGCGGCTCCCGTTGCCGCCGGAACTGGGACCACCGATGCCGCCGACAAGGACGGGATGACCCCTCTCATGCGCGCGATTCAGGCCCGCCAGGCGGAGACCGCGAAGGCGCTGATAGATCAGGGGGCGGACGTCCAGGCGCTGGACAGCGGGGGCAACACGGCCCTGATGCTGGCCGCCCAGTGGGGCAACGCGGGCGTGGTCAAGCGGCTTCTGGATCGAGGGGCCACCGTTGACGTCAAAAACAGGCACTCCAGCAACGACAACGGCGGCGGGGTGACTGCCTTGATGTGGGCCGCCCGGTACGGCCACTTGGAAGTCATCAAGATGCTCCTGGACAAAGGGGCGAGTGTCACTCTCGGCGACAACGGAGGCCACGGCGGGGCACTGTTCTGGTCGGGGTCTTACGGCGAGGCGGACGCCACGAGGCTCCTCCTCGCACGCGGGGCACCCGTCAACGTCCGAGACAAAGACGGCAGGACCGCCCTCTACTGGGCCAAGCGCCCCTACCCCGGCATCGCCAACGACGCGCGGGACCGGACGGTGGCCGTGCTGAAGAACGCCGGGGGGTTGGAATGACTTTGGAACCCGACAACCACAGATCGCCCCCCGTCGTCACTCGCGCGTTCACGCTGATCGAGCTGCTCGTCGTCATCGCCATCATCTCGATCCTCGCGGCTATTTTATTCCCCGTCTTCCAAAGCGTCCGCGAGAACGCCCGGCGGACGGCCTGCCTGAGCAACGAGAAGCAGCTCGGCCTGGCCTTCACCCAGTACACCCAGGACTACGACGAGGCCCTGCCGAGCCAGACCTGTGGGGGCGCGGGTGCAGGCCAGAGCGGCTGGGTCTTCTACAGCGTTTTCGGCGTCGCGGGCACCCCGCCCGTATACGATGTCACGCGCGGCAGTGTCTATTCTTATGTCAAGAGCAAAGGCGTATATCTCTGCCCCGACGACAGCCCCGGCCAGGCCGCCGGCAACTCCTACGCCGCCAACGGCTGCCTCGCCGCGTCCAATGCCTGCTCGGCGGGGCTGGGTTCGGGCAAGTCCCTGTCCGCCATCGATTCGCCCTCGCTGACCATGCTTCTGAACGAGGAGATCGACGCCACGGGGCCGGGCACGGCCAGCGACGACGGCTACTTCGCCCTGGCGACGAACACCTTCTCGGACCGGCACCGGGGCGGCTGCAACGTCAGCTTCGTGGACGGCCATGCCAAATATTACGGCCAGCCGAACACGGTCGCCAGCGCCCTGGTGACAGGCGGCGGCACCCTCCCCTGCCCCTGAAACGGCAAACAAATTCGCATCCGCCCCAATGAATGGGGCGGGGGCGTTTTGCTTGCCGGGCTGATTTACAGTAAACAGCGGGAAGCCCCTGCTTTGGTGGGGGGAGGGATAGCGACTTGACTTTCCTAAGTCAAGATGTTTCTGCCTAGCATTGACGTAAATTGTTACCTTCTGGTATAATGACTCCATGAAGCAGACGATAGCCGTCAAGTTGGAACCGACCGCCGAACAAGCCGCCGCCCTGCGCGAGACCATGCAGGCGTTCAACCGTGGCTGTGATCATGTGGCGGCGGTCGCTTTTGAGAAGCGACAGGCCAACAAGATTGCCATTCAGCCATTCGTCTACGGTTCGCTTCGTGCTGACTACGGACTATCCAGCCAGATGGCTATTCGCTGTATTGCCAAAGCGATAGAAGCCTACAAGAGAGACAAGAACATTCAGCCCACATTTGACTCGCTCGGGGCGATTGTGCTTGACGACCGGCTCATGTCCTTTAAGGGCTTGTCCCATGTCTCGCTCCTGACTCTCGGCGGGCGCATCCTCGTCCCCATGCGATTCGGCGCGTATCAGGCGGCGCGGATTGACCGTGCCAAAGGACAGGCTGACCTCGTCCTTAGGGGCGGCGCGTTCTATCTGCATCTGACCATTGACCTGCCGACCCCGCCGCCCATTGAGCCGACGGGAGGCGTCTTGGGCGTTGACCTGGGCATCGTGGAGATCGCTTCGGACAGCGAAGGCAACCAGTATTCAGGCGCGGCGGTCAAGGCCGTTCGCCTGCGCGTCAAAGAGCATCGCCGTCAACTCCAAAAGAAGAACTCGCGCTCCGCCTACAAGCGACTCCAAAAGACGCGCCGCCGTCAATCCCGGTTCGTCCGTGACACGAACCATGTTATCAGCAAGGAATTGGTTCAACGCGCTTCTGCTCAGTCAAAGGCACTCGCTCTAGAAGACCTTCAGGGTGTTCGTGGGCGAGCCAACGGTTTTGGGCGGCAGATGCGCTGGCTTCTCGGCAACTGGGCGTTTGACCAACTCGCCCAGTTTATCGGTTACAAGGCGGAGGCGGCAGGTATCACTGTGGTTCTCGTTGATCCTCGGAATACCAGCCGTGCTTGCTCCCAGTGCGGACACTGCGAGAAGGCCAACCGAAAGAGCCAAGCCGAGTTTCTTTGCTTAAATTGTGGCCTAGATACGAACGCCGACAGCAATGCGGCTCTAAATATCATGGCACGGGCTGAACAGTCAGACGGCCTATTGTTCCGCCCGCCGCCTGCGTCTTTGGCGTAGGCGAGCGAGTGAGGGACAAGCCCCCAAGCTTTAGCCGGGGGTATCTGACTTGCCGGTGCTCTGGCCTTGCAGCCGGTCGGACCAGCCGACGATCATGGATCGCATGGTGTCCCAGCCGTCGAGCAGGACCAGCAGGACGTGCGGGACGACGAACGCGCCGAAGACGAAGACCAGCCAGAAGTGCCACAGGCGGGCGTAGTCGTAGCCGCCGAACAGGGCCTGGAGCCAGCCCAATTGCTGCGGCTTGTGGATCGCCCAGCCGGTCGCCACGGCGATTGCCCCCATGACCGGCATCGAGAAGTAGGCCAGCCGCTGCAAGGCGTTGTACTTGGTCGTGACGTGCGGGTGCGGCCAGGGGCGGCGCAAAATCTTGGCGAAGGGGACGCCGAGATAATAGATCTGCATACGCAAGGCGTCTTTGAGGTCGGTGCGCCGGGGCAGCAAGGCTTTGTAGCCTTTGCCCATGCCCAGCCCGACGACGTACAGGATGCCGTTGAGGATGAACAGATAGGTGAACAGCCAGTGCAGGTTCAGGGCCGACGAAAGAATGCCCGTGCCCAGGCTGAAGTGGTCGTACACCCAGGTCGTGCTGTAGTGCCCCGCGGGAGCCGAGGCGTCTACCCACGTGTCCGGGGTGCCGTAGGAGTGCCGCCAGGGTTCGTGGTGGGCCACCCACAGGCCGATGTCCCCGAGGTAGTCCATGCCCCCGCCGGTCACGGCGTGCGGGGCGTGCGTGTAGACTGGTGCGGCCCAGTAGATGGACAGCCCCGACAGGATCAGCCCCAGCAGCAGCGGGACGTTCAGCCAGTGCGTGACGCGCACCAGCCAGTGGTGTTTTTGCACGACCGACACGGCTTCAGTGTCCGAAATTTTGCGCACGTCAATCGCCGTGGTTGCCATAGCGTTGCTCTTTCTGGGGGCCTTCCCGGCGGTCTTCAGGCCCGTCGCAGGGTCGCGCGGACCATCTCCTGGTCGGCGATGCTGTAATACAGATAGACCGTGTCGTCCTGCTCCACGGCGGACGCGCTGAAGGCGATGTCGGTGTGGTCGCCCTGCTGGGGCGGCGGGACGATCAGCGGGACCTCGGAGCGAGCCAGTATCTGGGTATAATCGGCGTCGAACTGGACCCAGCCGATGCGCCAATGAGCGTCCCGCGTCGCCCCGTTGTAGAACAGGATGGGGCGGGCCGAGTCCGCACTCAGCATCGGGCCGGTGCTCAGGTGCCAGCCGTCCCAGCGGTCCGGACGGGCGGCGAAGGGCGGCGGCAGGATCGTCCACGGCCCGTCCACCGCGGGCGCGGAGGCCAGGCCGATCTTCGACGCCCCGCCTTCCGCGTACTCAAAGAACAGACGCCAGGTGCCGTCCCTTGCCTGCACAATCGTCACCTCTTTGGGGTTGGCAACTTCCGGGGTGGAGGCGAGCCGGACGCCCCGCTTTTCCAAGCGGTCGCAGTCCGGGCCGCTTGCGAGCAGCAAAGTCCCCTGCCCCTTTTCCTGGTTCCAGCCCGAATAGTAGACGTGGTAGACGCCGCCCTGGATCGCCAGCGTCGGGTCCTCGCAGCCGTCCCGGTCCTCCGGCCCCGGACCGGGCGCGAGGGCGGGCTGGTCCCGCATCGTGAACCGCAGGCCGTCATCCGACGTCCCGTAGTAGATACGGGCGATCTTCAGGGCCGGGGCGTCGTCCCGGCGCGGCACCGCCCGGACCAGCATCTCCCACCGGGCGTCGCCCCGCCAGACAAATGGACTGAGGGTGTACATCTCCGAGAGCGGCGGGCGGGCGTCCAGCGTCAGAGCCTCGGTCCGTTCCAGGGAAAATCCGGGGGCCGGGGTCACAGGCTCACCTCGGACGCGCCGATGATCCGGCGGCTGCCGCGCTCCTGCACGAAAACGACGGCGCGCAGGCGGCCGCGCCGCCAGTTCGCCGACAGATCCAGGGGCGTACGCGCGGTGAACGCCCCGCCCTGCACTGTCCCGAGCGGTACGAGCCGCCGCACGACGGCGCTGTAGGCCAGGCGGCGGCCCGCATTCTCACCGCCCCGGACGGACGAGGTCAGGCCGTCTTCGGTGACCGCCAGCAGCACGTCGGCGGGGTCACGGTGGGCCGACGGCGGCACGTGCGCCACTTGCACCGAGACCGCGTCCGTGCCTGAGGCGGTCACGGAGACGTCCGCCTTCGGCTGCCGGGCGGCGCGGGCGATGGCCGCGCGGGCCTCGTCGTCATCGCCGCCGACGAACTGCGCCTTGCCGTCCACGACCATCTGCGGCGTGTAGACGTTGTCCAGGCCGAACGACCGCGAGTAGTCGCTCTGCCGGGCGCTGAACTTGTTGGCCGAAAAGGGATCGGCCCAGCCGCCGTGGTTCCAGTAGTCCACGTGCTCGCCCAGCGCGATCACGTCCGCCCCGCCGACCGTCTGCGATTCGAGCCGCGACAGCGAGGCGTCGGCAGGCGGGCAGCTCGAACAGCCCTCCGACGTGAACAGCTCGACGATCACGGGCACCCGCCCGGCTTGGGCGCGGACGGTCTGGGCGGGGCGGGGCGCGGCTTGGGTTTCGGTCCGGGCGAGCAGCCCGAGGGCGGCGACGGCGGCGGTGCCGGCCAGCAGCAGCGGCAGTGTCGATTTCATGGGTGCCTCCTGCCCGGTCTACAACCGGGCGCGTCCGAGAGTTCCGTAGCGTTTCCGTCAGGGGCCAGAGTCAGCGGCGGGCGGTCCGCTCGCCGCGCAGCGTTTCGATTTCCGCCTCGACGGTCCGCTCCTCGTGGCTGCCCTGCCAGTTGAGTTCCCCGGCGTACTCGGCGCGGATGCGGCCCCGCTTGTCAACCAAGACCTCGGTGGGCCACGACTCGATGCCGTAGGCGTTCCAGATTTTCTCGTCGTTGTCGATGGCGATGGGGAACTCCAATCCGTGCTGCCGGGCGAACCGGGCGGTCTGGGTGGGCGAGCGCTCGGAGCGTGTCTCCGGCGTGTGGATCGAGACGACCGAGACGTCGCTGCCGGCGTACTTCTTGGCCCAGCCGTTCCAGAAGCCTAAGTTATGCTTGCAGTTGATACAGTCCCGCGTCCAGAACAGCAGCACGGTGACGCGCCCCGTCCGGGCAGCGGGTGTCCCGTTCACCCATTGTGAGGGGCTGACGGCGGGCGCGGGGCAGGGCGTGACCGCGACGGGGTCGGCGAGGGTGGCGGCAGCCGGGAGGCCGGCGAGGGCAAGACAGGCGGCAAGGGTGAGTGTGTTGCTGGTGAGGGCGTTTTTCATGCCCGGTGCTACAGACTGCCCCGTCCGAGAGTTCCATCAAGCGTGAAAAGCATGAAGAGAGAAGCGCAAAGAGGCGGCCCCACTGGGGGCCGCCTCTTGTTATGTCCTCTGCCGTGGTGGGCCGGCTGGGTCTCGAACCCAGGACCCTCTCATTAAAAGTAAGATGCTCTACCGCTGAGCTACCGACCCACGATTCCCCCACAGCAGCATATTGTAGCCGATGGGGACGGGTAAAGTCAACCGCTCCGGGGGTAAACTAGGCGCAGGCACGACGACCATTCACGTTTAACGGAGGCAGAGAGATCACGCATGAACGAGTCGAACGACAAGCCGAATTTCGGGCTGACGGGCCTGGCGGTCATGGGGCAGAACCTGGCGCGGAACGTCGCGCACAAGGGCTTTCCCATTGCCGTCCACAACCGCACGACGGAGAAGACGGACAAGTTCATAGAGCAGCACGGCGGCGAGGGCCAGATCGTCGACTCCAAGAGCGTCGAGGACTTCGTGAGCGCGCTCCAGACGCCCCGCGCTATTATGATCATGGTCAAGGCCGGGCAGCCCGTGGACGACGTCATCGCGGAACTCAAGCCGCTCCTGGCTCAGGGCGACCTGCTGATCGACGGCGGCAACTCGCTGTTCACGGACACCGAGCGGCGCGTCAAAGAATTGAACGACGAGGGCTTTTTGTTCATCGGGACCGGCGTGTCGGGCGGCGAGGAGGGCGCGCTCCACGGGCCGAGCATCATGCCCGGCGGCAGCGAGCAGGCGTATAAGATCGTCGCGCCCATCTTCACCAAGATCGCCGCGCAGGTAGACGACGGCGGCGGCAAGACGACGCCCTGCTGCACGTTCATCGGCGAGGGCGGCGCGGGGCATTACGTCAAGATGGTCCATAACGGCATCGAGTACGCCGACATGCAGCTCATCGCCGAAGCCTATGACCTATTGAAAAGCGGCCTGGGCCTGACCAACGACGAACTCAAAGACGTCTTCACCCGGTGGAACGAGGGCGATTTGGATTCGTTCCTGATCGAGATCACCGCCCAGATCTTCGCCCGCCGCGACGACGAGGGCGGCGACGCCTATTTGCTGGACAAGGTCCTGGACAAGGCCGCCCAGAAGGGGACCGGCAAGTGGACCGCGCAGAACGCCTTGGATTTGGGCATCCCCGTGACGACCATCACCGAGGCCGTCTACGCCCGGACGCTGTCGGCCTTCAAGGATCAGCGCGTGGCCGCCTCCCAAGTCCTATCCGGCCCGTCCGGCAAGGTCGAGGGGGACAAGCAGCAGTTCATCGATTCGGTGCGCGACGCCCTGTACGCCTCCAAAGTCGTCGCCTACGCGCAGGGCTTCGAGCAGATGCTGGCCGCCGCCAAGGAGTACGGCTGGACCCTGCACCCCGGCGAGATCGCGACCATCTGGCGTGGCGGCTGCATCATCCGCGCCCGCTTCCTGGACCGCATCAAGGAGGCCTACGACACGCAGCCCGACCTCGCAAACCTGCTGCTGGCCCCCTACTTCACCGACGCCATCAAGAGCGCCTCGGACGGCTGGCGGCGCGTGGTCGGCGAGGCCGCCCGGCTCGGCATCCCCATCCCCGCCTTCTCATCGGCCCTGGCCTATTACGACGGCTACCGCCGCGCCACCTTGCCCGCCAACTTGATCCAGGCCCAGCGGGATTTGTTCGGCGCGCACACCTACGAACGCAACGACAAGCCCGGCACCTTCCACTCGCAGTGGGTGGACGACAAGCAGGAGCCGAAGTCTCAAGAGCAGCACGGCGTCCAGACGAACGGCTGAAGAGTCGAGGGAGCGGAGGCACCACCATGAAAATTGTACAACTCGACATTCAGGGCTTCCGCTCCCTCAGAAACGTCTCCTGGCGGCCCGGCGACTTGAACGTGGTCATCGGCCCGAACGGCAGCGGCAAATCTAACCTGCTTCGGATGCTGGAAATGATCTCGGCGGCGGCTCAAGGGCATCTGACTGATTACGTTATGGCGGCAGGCGGAATGGGAGCAATCGTTTGGGATGGGGAGTCTCCCAATATCGTATTCCAAGCGGACTTTGCCTCCTCACACCCATCGAAACTGGTACAGAGTTATCGGGTTGATTTCGCTCACGTAGGCAGAGGTAGTTCTTTTCGTGTTGATTTAGAAAATTACATTGCAGACGATACCTATATGAGAAGGAACCAGGGTAATTCGGCTTTAGTAAAAAGCGAAGGGGGCGAGCCGTCCCACTTTGGTAACGACGTTATTAGAGAGAATGAAACAGCCCTTGCTATTCTTGCTGCTCCGCTTGGGGGCTTCAGGGGATTAAGTGCTTTCCAAAACGTTCTGTCGGAATGGTTTGTTTATCAAGATGTACGCACGGATCAAAACGCTCCCATACGCCAAGCACCAGTATCACGCCTGGAACAGCAGATCGCTCCCGACGGCCAAAACCTCATCAATGTCCTGCACACGCTTTACACCAGCGACCGCAAGTTCAAGCAGGACGTCAACGATGCCATGCAGGCGGCTTTTGGCGATGACTTTGACGAGTTGATTTTTCCACCTGATGCGGGCGACCAGAGGATACAGATGCGGGTGCGCTGGAAGACACTGAAACGGGAACAGTCCACGGTCGACTTATCCGACGGTACGCTCCGGTTCCTGTTCCTCATCACGGTGCTGGCCTCCCCCAACCCACCGCCACTGGTCGCCATTGACGAACCGGAGACCGGCCTGCACCCGTCCATGCTGCCCATCATCGCTGAGTTCGCCATAGAAGCCTCCAAGCGCACTCAGGTCATTTTTACGACGCACTCGGACCAGTTCCTAGACGCTTTCCGGGACACGCGGCCGACCACGACCGTGGCGAAGTGGGAGGACGGCGAGACGACGCTGACGACGCTGGACGACAGCGAACTCGCCTACTGGCTGCAAGACTACATGCTGGGGAAACTGTTCCGGTCGGGTGAGTTGGAGAACATGGCGGCGTGAAGATCGTGCTTTTCGTAGAGGGCCATACGGAACACCAGGCCGTCGCGGCCTTCCTCAAGCGCTGGCTGGACGCGCGCCTGGACAAGCCCGTCGGTGTCCAGACGGTGCGGTTTGAGGGCTGGCCGGAACTGGTGGACCATTGTGCCGCCCACGCGCGGCGGCATCTGAATGCTCCCAAAGCGGACGTCATCGCCGTGCTGGCGCTCTTGGACCTGTACGGGCCGACGTTCTACCCGGCCGACAAAGAAACCCCAGCGGCCCGGTACGAGTGGGCGAAGGCACACCTGGAGGCGAGGGTGAACCAGCCGGGGTTTTCCCAGCATTTCGCCGTGCATGAGACGGAGGCGTGGCTGCTCAGTGACCCGACTATCTTCCCAACCGAGATTCGAAAGACGCTGGTGGACAAGTATCCACACCCGGAGCGGGTCAACAACGAGGAGCCGCCGGCCAAGCTGCTGGACAGGCTTTATCAGACGCGGCTAAAACGGGGCTACCGGAAGACGGTGGACGGAAAGCTTTTGTTCGGAAAGTTGGACCCGGCGGCGGCCTATCAGAGGTGCCCCAGCCTGAAGGCACTGCTGGACGAGATGCTTCTGCGGGCGCAGCAAGCGGCATAAAAGCTGCATAAACAGGAGAACACGACATGGAACAAGCCTACGGACTGAACGTCCCACAGACGCTGGAAGAAGTCTGCGACCCGCAGAAGATAGCCCTGCTGGTTTATGATATGCAAATCGGCATCCTGAGCCAGATCAAGGGCGGGGCCGAGGTCACGGCCAACGTCCTGAGGGTGCTGGACGCCGCCCGCGCGGCCGGCGTCCGCGTCTTCTTCAGCCGCCACCTATCGCTGCCCAAGGAGATCGCGGGCGTGATGCAGCTTCGGACGGCGATGGCCTGGCAGCAGGTAGACACGGTCGCCCTGGTGTCGCCCTGGTTCCTGCGCGACGCGCCCGGCTTTCAGGTCATCCCGGAACTCGTCCCACTCCCGAGCGAGGCCGTGTTCGACAAGATCACGATGTCGGCGTTTGAAGGGACGTACCTGCCTATCGCCCTGCGTGACTGCGGCATCAACGCCCTGGTCATCGTTGGGGTCGCCACGGAGATCGGCATCGACCCGACCGCGCGCCACGCCGCCGACCTGGGCTTCATCCCCGTGCTTGTCACCGACGCCTGCGGCGCGGGCCACGCCGAGGCGGCGGAGCGGTCGCTGGAGAACCTGAAATTCGCGGGCGACGCGCTGTTCACGGATACGGAGGCGCTGTGCCGCCTTTGGGGGCAAAAAGGGCACCAATGAACAGTAAACTTCTGGCCGGCGTCGGGCTGGCCTGGCTGGCACTTGCCCCGCCTGCCCCAGCGCAGTCTCTTTCCTACACGACTTCCTGGATCGGCAACACGTTCGGCGGCACGTCCGGTCCGGGACAGGCGCGCAGGCACGTCCCGCTGTCCGTTGACGGGCTGTTCGTCCTGCCGGACGGAACCTGCTGCACGAACAGCGGCTGGGACGAGGACGGGGCGGAGGCCAGCTTCTTTAAGAACGGTGACATCGTGGGCAGCGCGGGCCACACGCACGGCTGGGGCTACGGCGGCGGCGCAGAGGTGGCGGCGAACCGCCGGTATCTGTTCCTCGCCCAGAGCGTCGGCAATGAAGGCGGAGGCTTGGTCGCGGCGGACACCTGGCCCGCGAAGGGCTTGGTCTGGTCCGGCGTCTCCCGCCGGACGCGCGGCGGAGGCGCGGCCCCGTTTCCGGGCGGCAAGGGCGGCCACGGCGACACGCTACGCGGGTGTTTTTTGCCCCTCGCGGAGACGCGCGAGGGGGCGGCAACGGCCCTGGGCGGGCTGGCTGCCGACGACGCGCATCTGTACCTCAGCGACGCGGCGGCGGGCGAGGTCGCCGTCTACGACCCCGAGACGATGACGCGGCGGCACGGCTGGCCCCTGCCCCGCGCGGGGCGGATCGCCCTGGCCGCCGATGGCACCCTGTGGATCATCCAGCGGGGCGACGCGGGGCACAAGCCGCGCGTCGTCCACCGGACGGGCGGGGGCGCGTCGCTCGGGGGGGCGATCACCGATGTCGCCGCGCCTTCGGCCCTGGGACTGGACAGCCGGGGGCGGCTGCTGGTGGCCGACGACGGCCCCAGCCAGCAGGTGCGCGTCTACGACGTGCGCGGCCACGTCCCGCGCCTCGCCGGCACATTGGGCGAGCAGGGCGGCATCTTCGCGGGTCCGGGCGCGCGGGCGGGGCGCGACGGGACGCTGCGCTTCAACGGCATCAGGGGCGTCGGCGGCGACGCCCAAGGGAACGTCTACGTCGCGTCCAGCGGCGGGGGGACCGTCCTGGAAAGCTACGCGCCAACGGGCAGGTGGAACTGGCGGCTGCTGGGCCTGGAGTTCGTGGACAGCGCCGACACCGACCCGGCCTCGAACGGGCGGGACGTGTACACGCGCGAGGAGCACTTCGCGATGGACTACGCGCGCAGGGTGCCGGGCGGCGAGTGGAGCTACCGAGGCTCGACGCTGGACCGCTTCCGTTACCCGGACGACCCGCGCCTGCACACGTCACCGGCCTCGGCCTTCGTGCGCCGGATCGGGGGCAGGCTGTTCCTCTTCACGACCGACATGTACGCCGACACGCTCACGGTCTCGCGCTTCGACCGCGCGGCGCGCGGCGAGGTCGCCATCCCCACGGTCTGCTTCGCCAAGCACCACGAGAAAGGCGACGGCACGGGCGGCTGGCCGCCGTCGCAGCCGGACGCGGGCGAGTGGATATGGCGAGACGCGAACGGCGACGGGGCCATGCAGGCGGGCGAATACCTCAGCCGCCCTGGGGACGCGCCGCCGTCGTGGGGCTGGAGCGTGGACAGCCGGGGCGGCGTGTGGCAGGCGACGGACCGGGCCGGGCTACGCTGCTTCCCCTGCGGCGGGCTGGACGCGCACGGCGGGCCGCGCTACTCCTATGCCTCCATGCGGTCGTTCCCCATGCCCCCGGATTTCACCGAACTCTGCCGCGCGGAGTACGTCCCGGAAACAGACACGCTGTTTTTGGCGGGGTACACCCGCGACCACCCGCACCTCGGTGGCGAGTGGGGCGCGGTCGGGTCGCAGGTGCTGCGCTATGACGGCTGGAACAAAGGCGTCCGGCAGCCCGCAGTGCGAATCATGCTGCCCTATGACGGCAAGCAGGACGCGCAGCTTTTTATCAAGGCGATGTGTATCGCAGGCGACTACCTGTTTGCGGCGGAAAGCCGCAGCCCGGAGCGCGTGTTCGTCTACGATGTCCGCACCGGCCTGTTCGTCGGGACGATGCAGCCGGGCGCGTCAGTGGGCAAAAGCAGCGGGTGGATCGACACGCCTTACGGGGTCCGTGCCGTCCGGCGGGCGAACGGCGAGTATGAAGTCTTCGTCGAAGAAGACCTGGATGCCAAGGTCATTTTATACCGCTGGAAGCCGCCGGGGGGCAGGAAGCGCGCGGGTTAATGGTGAACACCTCCGGGTATGAGTAGCGGGAACGGGGCCGCTGGGTAACGCACCCGAAGGAGTCAAGGCATGGAGATCGCAATGGTCGGGCTGGGCCGGATGGGCATGAACATGCTCGAGCGGCTGGCGAAGGACGGGCACAAGGTCTACGGCTTCGACACGTCGCCGGACAAAGTCCCCGAAGTGCAGAAGCGCGGCGGGGAGGGCGTCACCGACCTGAAGCAGGCCATCCAGGGCCAGGAACAGACGCCCAAGGTCGCCTGGATCATGGTGCCGCAGGGTAAGCCCGTGGACGAGACCATCGAGAAGCTGAAGGCCGTGATGTCGCCCGGAGACATCATCATCGACGGCGGCAATTCCTACTTCAAGGACACGGTGAAGCGCGGCAAGGACCTGGAGGAGGCGGGCATCCACTACATCGACTGCGGCACCAGCGGCGGCGTGTGGGGGCTGACCGAGGGCTACTGCCTGATGTACGGCGGCAACCCGGACGCGGCCAAGACCTGCGAGCCGATCTTCAAGACGCTGGCCCCCGACGACGGCTACGTCTACACGGGCGCGTCCGGCTCCGGGCACTACGTCAAGATGGTACACAACGGCATCGAGTACGGCATGCTCCAGTCGTATGGCGAGGGTTTCGACATCCTCCATGCCAGCGAGTACAAGCTGGACCTGACCGAAATCGCGTCGGCCTGGCGCTTCGGCAGCGTGGTCCGGTCTTGGCTGCTGGACCTGCTGGTCCAGGCGTTCAAGAGCGACGAGAACCTGCAAAAGATTCGCGGCTACGTCGAGGACTCGGGCGAGGGCCGCTGGACGATCCAGGAGGCCATCGACCACAACGTCCCCGCGCCGGTCATCACGGCATCTTTGTACGAGCGATTCCATTCCCGGCAGCCGGAGAACTTCGCGGCCAAGGTCATCGCCTCGCTGCGGAACGAGTTCGGCGGGCACGCGGTTAAATCCATCGGGGGCGCGGATCACGCCGAGAGCGCGGAAGGCACGGTCCACGATGCGACCGGGTCCGGCGGCGGCGGCGTCTACAGCGGCACGTCCGACAGCACGGCGGACCAGATTCAGCCGGGCGCATCGGCCAGCGAGGCGGCGGAGACCATCGCCTCGATAGACCGCGCCTCGGACACGACCACGGCCTAGGGGAAAGCCGCCCTTGCCGCCGGTTCACGCGGGCGGGGGCCTTGAGGGTACGCTTTTTGGACAAACTGTGGGCCAACCTGCACGGCGGCAGCACACATTTCCCTATCGCGCTGATGATCGCCTCATTCCTCTTCGACGCGGCGGCCTATGTCGTGCGCGGGCCGCTCAAGCGTGATCTGCACGTGGCTGGGTTTTATGCGCTGCTGCTCGGGGCGGCGGCTACGCTGGTCGCCGTGCTGTCCGGCCTGGTCATCTCGGCCTGGCAGTTCTTCGGCAAGGGGACGCTCGCCACGCATCACGACTTCGTCTGGCCCGCGTTCGGCCTGATGATCGGCCTAGCCGTCTGGCGGCTGGTCGTGCGCGAGGGGGCGTCCCGGCCCGCGTTCGCTGTTTATCTGGTCGTCGCGGCGGCGACGGCGGGCCTGATGGCCGCAGCGGGGTACTGGGGCGGGGAGCTGATCGGGAGTTAAAAGAGCAAGTACGAGAATGGCAAAAGAACTCAAGGGACTTGTGGCGGGGCTTGCGGCGGGGCTGGGGGTCGTGGGCCTAGCCTATGGCGTCTCCGCCGTCGCCTCGCACGGGCAATCGGCGGAAACAAAGCGGGTCGAGGCGCAGCAGGCCGCGCCCGAGGGCGGCAAGCCGGCGGCGGGCGGCACGACGGCGAGTTCGCAGCTCGTGGCGACGGGTCGGACGCTCTACGTGGCGTCGTGCGCGGGCTGCCACGGAAAGGACGCGCAGGGACAGATCGGGCCGACGCTGCACAGGTTGGGCGACCCCGACGCCAAGATTGCCCGGAACATCAAGAACGGCTTCCCGCCCCGGATGCCCGGCTTCGCGGACAAGTTCGACGACGCGCAGATCAAGGCCCTCGTGGCTTATATCCAATCCCTGGGATAGGCAATCGTTAGGATAGGCCAACGGAGCACGCACCATGACAATGACAACCGAAATTAATCCGACCGAAAGCGTGACAACGAAGGATCCCGAGGAGCAGGCATCGGCCACGGACGACGCGCGGCTGATCGAGAAGCCGATCCCGGCCTGCTGCATCGTCATCTTCGGCGCGACCGGCGACCTGACCCACCGCAAGCTGATCCCCGCCCTCTTCTCGCTGGAGACGCAGGGGATTTTGCCGGATCACATGAAGATCGTCGGCTTCGCCCGGCGCGAGTTTTCCGATCACTCGTTCCGCGACGAGCTTTCGCAGTCGCTGCAAGAGTACGCCCCTGACCTGTTCAAGGACAACCAAGACGCCTGGAATAAGTTCGCCCGGCGCGTCGTCTTCCACCGCTCGGACTTCGACAACGCGCAGGGCTTTACGTGGCTCAAGGAGCGGCTGGACAAGTTCGACCAGTCCGAGGGCACGGCGGGAAACCGGCTGTTCTATCTGGCGACGCCGCCCTCCACCTACACGACCGTAATCCAGCAGCTCGGCAAGGCGGGCTTGGTCAAGGCCGGGGAAGACAAAGACAGCGCGGGCTTCACGCGCATCATCATCGAGAAGCCGTTCGGCTCCGATCTTGAGAGCGCGCGCGCCCTGAACGCCGAGTTGAAGCAGGTCTTCGATGAAGATCAGATCTATCGTATTGACCACTATCTGGGCAAGGAAACGGTCCAGAACATTTTCGTCTTCCGGTTCGCCAACCTGCTGTTCGAGCCGCTGTGGAACGGGCGGTACGTGGACAACGTTCAGGTGACGGTGGCAGAGACCGTGGGCGTCGAGCAGCGCGCGGGCTACTTCGACCATGCGGGCGAGCTGCGCGACATGGTGCAGTCCCACGCCCTCCAGATGCTGGCCCTGGTTGCCATGGAGCCGCCCAACACGCTGAGCGCCAGCGACATCCGCGACGAGAAGGCCAAGGCCCTGCGCGCCATCAAGCCGGTCCTCGCCGATGACTGCGATGCCTGCGTCGTGCGCGGCCAGTACGGCGCGGGAAAGCTGGGCGACAAGGACGTGCCGGCCTACCACGACGAGCCGAACGTGCCCCACGACTCGGCCACGGACTCGTTCGTCGCCCTGAAGCTCGAAATCCAGAACTGGCGCTGGGCCGGTGTCCCGTTCTACGTCCGGGCCGGCAAGCGGATGCCCGAGCGCGTCACCGAAGTCAACATCACGTTCAAAGACGTCCCCAATGTCCTGCTGGCCCATGAGACGGCGGACAGCGCCGAGCCGAACGTGATCACGATCCGGGTCCAGCCGAACGAGGGCATCTCCATGCGCCTGGGGGCCAAGCCGCCGGGCCAGAAAACGGTCGTCCGGCCCGTGGACATGAATTTCACCTACGGCACGTCGTTCGGCCAGCGCATCCACGACGCCTACGAGCGGCTGATCATGGACGCGCTGATCGGGGACGCCTCGCTGTTTACCCGCGACGACGAGGTGGAGGCCGAGTGGGGCCTGATCACGCCGATCTTGGAGCACTGGGCCAAGACGCCGCCCACCGACCTGCCGAACTACGCGGCAGGATCGTGGGGACCCGAGGCCGCCGACAAGATGCTGACCGACGCGGGCCGTAAGTGGTGGAACCGCTAAACCAAGAAGTCAATTCACAGGGAGACACCGTATGCCGACAGTGACAATCGAGGGCAAGAACCCGTTCGACGTGGGGGCGGGCAAAAAGCTCGTGCTGGGGATCGAAGACTCGGGCGTGGACATCCTGCACCGCTGCGGCGGCGTCGCCCGCTGCACCACCTGCAAGGTTCATTTTCTGGAAGGCGAGCCGACCGAGATGAACGCCGAGGAGCGCGCGACGCTGGAAGAGGACGGCCTGCTGGGCCAGTACCGCCTGTCCTGCCAGATCCGCGTCCACGGCGACATGACCATCGACGCCCCCGACCGCGCGAGCGACCGCGATATCCCCGCCGGCACCCGGCCCGAGGATTAACTCACGGGACGGTGTGCTACGGCAGGGAAGAGGCACACCTATGATGGACCACATCGAGGCTAACCTGATCCGGTTCGCCGACGTTGGTGGCGGGGTCCTTCTGGGAATACTTGTCGCCGCATTCATGCTTGCCCTGCGGGGTTTGCGCGCTCCATACCTACGCCCGTCTCCAGGCGGGTTTGCCCTCCGTCGGCCGTGGGAGATGTGCGCCGTCCTGGCCCTGATGGGCTTCGCTTCTACGCTGGCACCCCCATTGCCGCTGTTGCAGGCGTGTAGCAGCGACCGGCGCTCCCACGAGGATGCGCGGCGCGACTTCTGGCCGCATCTGTGCGGCATGGAAGGCCTGGGCCTGGCGGGAGCGACCCTCTTTTTGTGGGCGGGCAGCCCTCAGGAGTTGGCGGTGGACGAGGAGCGTCGCACGTACCGCCGGAGCACGGGGTGGCCCCCCTTCCGCCGGGCGTGCATCGGGCCGCTCTCCGACCTGGAAGGCGTCTGGGCGGAGGAGCATAGCAGCGGCAGTAGCTGTATCTGCTTGGTTTACGTTGGCTGGCGGATCGGGCCGCGCCGGCTGGTCCGGCTGGTAGTGGGGCGCTTCTGGTCGGAGGCCGGCGCGGAATACTATGCCGACGAGCTGGCGGCGGTGATGGGTGTGCCACGACTGGTGCCGGGCGCCTGTTGGCTACGGCCCCCGCCAACCGATCGACAGGTCATAGCCGGGTGTGTCGGCTTCAAAGAGGGCGAGCCTCGTCCTCCGTCTGTCCGCCTACGGTGAAACCATGTCCGAGAAGCGCATCGGTTTTCTGTACGACCCCGCCGTACTCGACCACAAGCCGCCGCCGGGGCATCCCGAGCGGCCCGAGCGGGTGCGAGAAACGCTGGCCCTGCTGGAACGGGAGGGGATGCTCGCCCGGATGGAGCGCCCGCCCCACGCCCCCGCCACGCGGGCGCAGATCGAGCGCGTCCACACATCTGCTTACTTAGACACGGTGGAGCGAGTTGTCGCCGGGGGTGGCGGGTACTTGGATGCGGGGGACACGGTGGCCTCGGCGGGGTCGTGGCGGGCGGCGACGGCAGCGGCGGGGGCGTCCATCGGGGCCGTGGACGCCGTGATGACCGGCAGCCTGGACGCGAGCTTCGCGCTCGTCCGCCCGCCGGGGCATCATGCGCCGCCGGACCGGGCGATGGGGTTCTGCATCCTCAACAACGCCGCCATCGCCGCCGCCCACGCGGCCGCCGCACACGGCCTGTCGCGGGTGCTCTTGGTGGACTTCGATGTCCACCACGGCAACGGGACCCAGGACTGCTTTTACCAATCACCCGAAGTGTTATATTTCTCGACTCACCAATCGCCCGCGTACCCGTTCACCGGCCCGGTAGACGAGATCGGGGAAGGGGCGGGGCTTGGCTTCACGGCGAACGTGCCGCTGCCCGCCGACGTGGGCGAGGCCGGCTTTTTGCAGGCGTTCGACCAGGTCCTGCGCCCGCTCGCGGAGCGCTTCCGGCCCCAACTGGTGCTGGCCTCGGCGGGCTATGACGCCCACTGGCGCAACGCGGCCTATGTCGCCGGCATCCGGGAGCGGCTGACCGTGCAGGGACTGGCGGCACTCTCGACCCACCTACGGGAGATCAGCGACGCCCACTGTCCGGGCAGGTTGGTCGGCATTTTGGAAGGCGGCTACGATCTGGAATCGTTGGGCTGGGGTGTTTTAGGGACGCTGCGCGCCTGGCAAGGGGAGATGAGCACCGAGGACCCGCTTGGCCCGCCGCCGGGGGACGCGCGCGAGCCGGACATCACAGCGTTGCTGGCGCGCGTCCGGCAGGTGCATGGGCTGTGAGGCGACCCACTAGAAAGTGTCTAAATGGATGACGCGGCTGACAGATCACGTGCAGGAAGGATAGAAGAAAGACAAACCGTCTGGCATTCCATCCTGCTCTTTTTCGCTATGGAGAAGGAAGATCAGGAGAAGTATCTGCCCGTAATTGATCCTATAGTCAGGTACGTCTGCGATGGTGATACAGGAGACACAACGATCTACCCAGCGCACTATTTCGGTATGCGTTCAATGGCATACCTAGAAGTATTTCCTCCGAGTCTCGGGCCAGCCATTGGCAATATGATCTATGAGATGCGCGAGTTGGTCTCCCTGATGGCTGAGATCTCTCCCTATCCGCTGCGAGAGGCAGGGTTGTTCCAATATTCTTATCTTTGGCTGTTTGGCCCCCCTTATTCCGGCGTCGGCGGGACTGCAAGTGTACTCTGGGATGTTCTGCGCCGCTATGCCCGTCAGATACTCGCAAGCGACGCATGGACGCTGGACTACCCGATGCTCTCTTTTGAGGATATGAGCAAACTGTTAACTGTTGGATGAAGGGCTAAACCCGCGCCATCAGAACGGCCTTTCGCACCGAGGGGTCGGGCTTCCCGAACAGGACCAGGGCGTGGGGGACAGGGCGGCTGGGGATGCCGGGCGACGTGTGCCCGGTCACGAGGATGTCGCGCCCGTAAACCAAAGACGTGCTGAAGCCCGAGTCCAGCAGGACGGCCTCGCGCATCCCCGCCGCCTGAAGGGCGCGGGCGAGGTCGGCGGAGGGGGTGACGTAGGTGGTCGCACCGAGGCAGGGCCGGCCATCGGGCATCAGGCAGAAAAACGCCCGGCGGCGCGGGTCTTCGGCGTCGCGGATGTGGAAGGCCTCGATCTGCGCGCGGTCGGCGGCGATGCCGTTGTGGACGAGCCAGACGCCCCCCAAAAACGCATCGGTCAGTCCGGGCAGGGAGGCGTCCATTGCGGGCCGCGTGTTCATCGCCAGCGGCTGGTAGGGCAGGATGCGCGTCCGCGTCGGGGCGAGCAGGACCAGGGGCCGCCCCGCCAGGGCCAGCGTGTTCACGGTCTCGGACGGCTGGAACTCCGGCCCATGCAGCCCTCCATACAAGGCGGGGCCGATCAAAACGCTGTCCGTGCCGCGCAGCCGGGCGTCCGAAAAGAACGTCCCGTTCAGCCCCGCCTGTGCCCCCGCCGCCCGCACCATGTCCTCCACCCCGGCCCGCGCCGCGGCCCGCCGCGTCCCCACGACGCCCCCCTGAACCAGTATGAACGGGACCCCGCACTGCCGCCCGTGGATGACAAGCAGGGGCGCGTCCGGGTTGGGCAGGTCCGCCCCGAACCGCGGGGGGCGGTGTGTGTGTAACTTGCCTCCTGTCGCGGCCCGGTGTGCGTGAGGCGGTGGTGCCGCAAGGGCCACGACGTGAGCGGCGGCGAGCGCCGCCACGCCGAACCGATAGACTGAGATCGCGCGGAGGGGGAGGGGCGAGGAGAAAAAGCGTCCGGCGCGGGCCAAATACCTGGTTTTGGTGGTCACGCGGCCATTATAACACGGGGACACATCCCTGTCAACGTGTATTTTTTTCATATTCTAGACTTACAAAACTCAGAAGGTGAACCCCTTGATCTCCACCCCCAGCCCGAAGCTGCGCGTGCGGAAGTTGTAAGAGAAGACCGGGGTGAACCCGGACAGGGCGGGCGCGAGCGCGACCTGGTAGTCGATCACGCCGCTGCGTGTCAGGTCGTAGCGGACGCGGCCCGCCGCGACCAGGTGCCGGTTCCCGAGCTGCAACCGCACATCCATCTCGCGGTTGGTGTCCAGGACGTCGAAGTTGAACGGCGAGTCGCCGCCCGTGCTGCTGCCGAGGAACTGGACGCCCAGGGCGGTCAGGTCCGAGAAGTAGTGGTTGACGGCGACGCCGAACTGGCTATAGTGGTAGGAGGACTTCCTGCCGCTGTAACGGCTCATCGAGAGCGCGATCTGGGGCTGGATCACCGTGTTACTCGCGACCAGCACGGGGAACGCGCTGAGGCCGACCCGCGTCTGCACCCGCCGCGCGCGGATGCTGTAGGGGCCGGACGATGACTGCTCGCGGTAGTCGCCGACCGTCTCCTGTGCGTCGGCGTAGAAGACGAGGTGACGCAGGGCGGCCCGGAACGCCCCGGCGTCGCCGTAAGCGGGCGGGACGGGCGGGCGCGAGAGGGGGATCTGGCCGTGCAGGGTGACCTGGGGCAGCCGGCTGACATACAGGTCGTCGCGACGCCGGCCCTGGGCGGAGACGTGAACGGATAGCTCTTCGGCCAGCCCCAGCCCGCCGCGCGAGGGGACGTCGAACAGGTGGATCGGATTCGGCTCCGGCAGGAAGTCGTGGAAGAGCAGGGGGTCGCCGGGGGGCAACGGGCCGCGCGGGGCCGTGGCGAAGTCACGGATGCGGTCCAGCAGGGTGAGGGGGGCGCGCGGCACGACCGGCACGGCCAGTGGGCGCGGCGCGTACAGTGTCTGCTGGCTGGTCAGGCCGGCCTCGACCGACTGGCGCGTGGGCAGCAGCAGGCGGTACTGCGCGGGCAGCGGGCCGAGCCGCAGGCTGCTCCCGAAGGCAACATAGGTGCCGTATCGGGCCGACACGCCGAAGACGGGGATCATGACGTGCCGCCGCGCCGTGCCGCTGCCGCCGCCCGTGTGGAAGGTGAACCGGGGCACGGTCAGCAGGCGCGTCCCGAACAGGTACAGGGTGGCGTTCCGCAGCGTCCCGCGGTGCGAAACGCGGTCCAGCGTGATGGACTGGGAGTGGATGTGGAAGTCGGGTTTGACGTCCGGCGGCACGGTCGTGAAGTCGCCGTCCTGCGCCTCGATCCGGTCCGGCGTCGCCGTCAGGAGCGGGCTGCGGATGGTGAAGACCGACTGGTTCAGGACGGCGTCGGTGGCGGATGCGCCCCCACCCTTTTTCCCCTTGGGTCCCCCGGTGAATGTCACCTCGCCCGCGCGCAGCGTGGTGTCGGCCTCGTGGAGGCGGACGCTGCCGCTCAGGCGGTACATCTGGGCCTTCAGGTCTGCATCGGCCCGGTCGGCCTCAAAGGTGAGTTCGCCGCCGTAGCTCGCGCGCACGTGTTCGATGTGCGGGCGGTCCAGCGGCCCGAAGATCGCCCCGCCGTCCAGAACGATCCGAGGCAGACCGGGCGAGGACGTGGGGGAGGACACGGGCAGAGGGGGCGAGGGAGCCTGCGCGCCGGCGGGGAGGGCGAGAAGGAGCAAGGCCCCCGCCCCGGTGAGAGCCTGGGCCATTCTGTTACTTCCAGTCGTCGGCATCGAACCCCGCTTTGACCGCCGTTTTGCCGAAGCCGCCCATGCTGTCACGAAAAGCCTGGTCGTCGTAGGTACGGGACTGAACCACGACGGGCATGGGGACGGCGTGGCCCATCAACAGCGCCTGCTGCTTGCTGTCGAGCGACGCCAACACGCCGCGCAGGGACTGCGCCCCCGAGATGCCGGTCAGGACGGCCTCGATGTCTTTCTCGTCGTTCAGGAGGCAGGTGATGCGCGTTCCGAGCTGCGAGAGGACTTCGGAGTCGATGCCCGAGGGCCGCTGGTCCACGACCAGCAGCGTCACGTTGTACTTGCGAAGCTCGCGCGCGATGATGCCGAACGTCGTCTGGTGCGCGAGGTGCGGGGACAAAAACTTGTGCGCCTCTTCGATGGTGATGACCAGGGGCGTGGGCTTCTTGCCCTTGTCGCCCATCGCGTTCTCGGTCAGCTTGACGTACTCGGCGTGGATCTGCCGGGTGAGGATGTTGGCGACCAGCATGTACTGCAATGTCTTGCGGTAGTTGCCGAACTCCAACACGACGTTGACGTCTTTGAGCAGGCAGGCCATGATCTGCCGCACGGCGTCGTCGGCCTCGCCCGCGTCTTCGACCAGGAAGCCCTTGCACTCCTCGGCCATGCGGCCCAATTTGCGCCTCAATGCGCCCAGCGACAGGGCGTTCGCGCCGCTCCGCTCGGCGAACTCTTTGATGCCGTCGCCGTCCATCTTCAGCAATGTCGCCAGCCACTTCTTGCCATAGTGCTGTTCCAGAAGATAGGTCGTCTCTGCGGCGCTCTGGTTGAGATTAAGCTCGCCCTGAAGCAGAAGGATGTCGTCCACGCTGATCTGGCTGTAGGGTATCCGCACCTCGTTCTCGATGGGCACCTGACGCCGGCGCGATGACTCGCGGTCCATCGTGAAGACGCTGACGCGGCTGTCGAAGTATTTTTTCAGCCCGTGGACGCCCTCGCGGGTGGGGTCCTCGGTCGTCCCCTTCCAGCCGTACTCGCCGTGCATGTCGAAGACCAGGTTGACAGCCTTCTTGTGCTTGATGGTCCCGCACAGGCAGATGCGAGTCAGGAACGTCTTGCCGGTGCCGGACTTGCCGAAGATGCCGTTGGAGCGCTCGACGAACTTTTCTAAATCGAGACAGACGGGGATATCGCCCATGTCCAGCGGCGTCCCGATAAAAAAGCCTTTGCCGCCCTCGGACTCGGAGCCGAAGATGTCGGCGATGTCGTCCTCGGTCGCCTCGCCGACGTGGCTGAAGTGGGTCGGCACGGTCTTGACCGGCTCGAACTCAGACCCGACGGTCTTGGTCCGCATCAGCAGCGGGCGCAGGGTGATCGTGCCGAAGGTCGTGGTGCCGGCCAGGGCCTGACGCAGGAAGGCATCCGCAGGCGAGTCCGACGTGGGCGGATCGGTCAGGACGCCGGGGGAGACGCAGTCGAGCGTCACGTCGGTGATCATGGCGAAGAACTCGTGCCGCGCGCCGTCCACGACCACGAATTTGCCGGCCCGGATGTCCTCAACGGACTGTACCCCGGTCAGCTTCATCTGGATGCCGGCCTGGAGCGAGCCACGGACGATGGTGCCCATGGCGAGCCGCTCACGCGGCGGCGTCAGCAGCGGCGGCAGCGCGTAATGCAGCGAGCCGCCCGTTCCGCCATGGTGTCCGTTTCCATTTTTGCCGTTCCCCACTGCCATATGTCGCGCCCCGCCTTAACCCACCGTCAAGATGTTGTGCCATTATAACACAGGGGCAGGAGCGGCGTCAACAACGACCGGCGGGCAGGGCCGGAGTCATCGCTTCAGCGAGGGCGGCAGCCCCGTCTCTTGGAACACGGCGGGGGTACATTCCTGGGCGATCAGATTATAGCCGGCCACGGCCTGAGCCACGGCCTCGGGCCGCCGCCCCCCCCTGCGGCACAGAGCGACTTCCCTCGCTTCCTGTTTCAGGAAGATCGAAAAGCTCCTGTTCATCTTCGGGTCGGGGGCGACCAGATAAATCGGCGTGGACTCTGTCCGGGCGGCCACTGATGGCGGTGCCGAGCGCCTCAGACCGACTGAGAGCATCACCCCCAGCCCCAGCAGGGGGACACCCAGAACCGGGAACAAAGAAGACGCTCGGACTACCATGGTTTATCTCCTATCTCATCGCCCTGCATGGCGATCGTTGCTGCTACGGGTGCGCTTCACAGACTCGTTCGACAGACCCGTTCGACAGACCCGTTCGACAGACCCGCCGTTGAATGGAAGTCGGCTGATCGAGGCGGAACACGTCAAGCCTGTCCCGGTCGATCCTGGCCGGCGGCGTCCCCGAGATATTCACGAGGTGTATGACATCGGTCACATCGCCGCCGTTTTTCATCTGGTATGATCTATAAGTCATCCCGGCAGAGACGCCGCAGGGAACGCCCAGCACGGACAAACACGGCACGGACAAGTAAGGAACGGAAGCGCGCACCGCGCCGCTCGCGGCGCTGGTGCGGAAGGCGGACGACCCGGCCGGGACGCGGCTCGCCTCCGCCGCCTGGGTCGCCTCCCTCGACCCCGCCCGCGCCGCCTCCTTCGCCTACTGGGACCGGGCCACGGACGGCTGGACGTAGACCTCAGAGTGCGGATGAACCGTTGCGAGGCGGAGCGGCATCTGGCCTTCGGCTTCGCGCCCGCCATGCTGCTGGCCGCCGCCTACCTGAACACGCTGCGCCAGCGACTAGGCCGCTTTGTCCGCAGGACGCTCTCGTTTTCGAAGACAGACCAGATGCACGAGAACTGTCTGCGGCTGCTTCTGCACGAGCACAACAAACGCTGTCTAACAACTTAAATTAGGACACTACCCTGCGCCGGACGCTGGTCAACCTGCTGGGGAATGCCATCAAGTTCACGCCTGCCGGGGGCACCGTCACGGCCTCGGCCCAGGCGAGCGACAATGCCCTGCTGTTCAGCGTCCGTGACACCGGCGAGGGCATCCCGCCCGAGGCGTTCGACCGCATATTCGAAAAGTTCGGCCAGGTGGAGAACCGCAAGGCCGGGCGCAAGATGTCCACGGGACTGGGCCTGACCTTCTGCAAGCTCGCCGTCGAGGCACACGGCGGTGTCATCTGGGTGGAGAGCCGGCCGGGCCAGGGCAGCGCCTTCTTTTTCACCGTTCCCGCGGCCTGAGCGGTATGCCCTGCGGGGCTGCACCGCTTAGTGCGCGTCAGTGCATATGCGCGCGCTCGGCTTCCTCGTTCCCGCGCAGCGCCTCGGCGCTGATGGGGGCAACGGAGCAGAGGTAGACCCGGTCCCAGTCCTGCTGCGGCCCGGCGTTCCAGTAGCTCCAAAAGCGGCGGAGGCGGACCAAAGTCTGCTTGGCGCTGGGCTTCGTGGTCATCTTCATGTGGATTAGTGTCCGTGTCATCTTTATCCTTCGCTCCCTGGGTGAGCGGCGCGATGCCCTCACCCGTTATTTCGCCGCCCTCTCGTCCTGGCTCTCCGCCTCAGTCTGTGTGGCCCGAATCAGGGCGCGAATCTGCTTCAATAGCAAGGCCTGCCGCTCCGGCGGGACCTGGGCCAGCTCGCGGGCGATCTGCTGCCCGATTTGCCGCTCCGGGCGGGCGTCGGATACGCCCTGGCGGCTTAACGTGTCGGCGAAGTCGTGCTTTCCGGCGTACCGGAGCCAGTCTCCGGGCGACTCGCCGATGGCACTGGCGAATTTGATGAGCGTCTTCTCGCCGGGCGACTTGCCCTTCGCCATGTCGGAGATCTGGTTGTAGCCGATGCCGAGCTTGTCCCCCGCCGCGCGGGCCGAAAGGGACTTGTCCGGCGTCCCCATCTCGGCCAGGACGCGCAGGGTGTGTCTCTGTAGGTCTTCCGTCTTCGGCATGACACTATTATACAACAACAGTGATGTCGTTGTCAACACTATACCATGATGACGAGCGGAAATCACACAACGTTCCCACGACAATCCGGGCTTCCTACCGCAGAAGCGAGGGGCTGGACAAGGGTACGATTTGACTGCATCTGACTCGACAAAAAAACGCCCCCGCTCTGTTCCCAGAGCGGGGGCGGTCGTGGCAGCAGGCTAGGCCCGGATGTCCACGGGACCCATCCGGCGCAGCTTCTTCAGCGCGCGCAACTCGATCTGGCGGACGCGCTCGCGCGTCACCTGGAAGCGCTGGCCGACCTCCTCCAGCGTGTGCGCGTAGCCGTCGTCCAGGCCGAAGCGCATCCGCACGACGTCCCGCTCGCGCGCGGTCAGCTTGTCCAGAACCGCGTCGAGCTGCTCGCGGCGGATCAGGTTCACGGCAGCGTCGGAAGGCGACTGGTTGGCGTTGCTCTGGATGAAGTCCGCGAGCTGCGCCGAGTCCTTCTCGCCGACCGGCGTTTCCAGCGACAGCGGCTCCGAGGCGATCCGCTTGATCTCGTTGACGCGCTCGACCGTGACCTCCATCTCGCGGGCCAGCTCGTCCTGGGTCGGCTCGCGCGAGAGCTGCTGGCGCAGCAGCCCCTCGGTGCGGACCAGCTTGTGGATGGTCTCGGCCACGTAGACCGGGATGCGGATCGTCCGCCCCTGGTTGATGACAGCGCGCGCGATGGCGCGACGAATCCACCAAGTCGCGTAGGTGCTGAACCGGTAGCCCTTGGTGTAGTCGAACTTCTCGACCGCCCGGATCAGGCCGATGTTGCCTTCCTGAATCAGGTCGGCCAAGCTGATGCCGGGCACCGAGTAGCGGCGCGCGATGGAGACGACCAGGCGCAGGTTCGCTTCGGTAAGGACATCCTTGGCCCGCTGCCCGTCGGCGATGGTGCGAGAGCACTCACCACGCGGCTGCTCCTTATCGGCCTCGTCCGCGAGTTCCGCCAGACGCAGCTTGGCCTTTTCGCCCTCGGCGACGCGGCGGGCCAGGTCGATCTCTTCCTCCGCGTTCAAGAGCTTGGTGCTCTTGGTCTTCCGCATCCACATTTGGAGCGATTCATCGCGCGGGTTGTCTTCGACGGGCGCGTAGACGGTCTCCTGCGGCTCGTCCTCCGGCTGGTCATTCTCGGCCTCGTCGTCACCCGCCGCGCTGTCCAGCAGGGGCGTGGCCGCGTCGTCATCCCCGCCGACGGCGAGGGCCAGGAACCGGACCGCGTCCGGGTCGTCCATGGCGCTGTTCGCCGCCAGCGAGGATTCATCCCCGCCAAAATCCGGGCCGCGCCGATCATCCGACACAGCAAGGCCGCGCGGCAGCGCTGCCGCGTCATCCATCAGTGTCGTGTTGCTCCCCATGAGTTTCCCCTTTGTCTTGTAACCTTTTCATATCCCGTTTATGATTCTCAGAAGCCTGCTTATAACCTGAGTATGCGCCCGTTATCCGCCTGTGTGTTAAACACCCGGCGGGCACCCGCGGTTCCTCAGCACCGACCGCAGCCCCGGCACCTGAGCACCCGCTGAGACGGAGTCAGGGCGCGGCTTCGGTAGCGACCGTGTCCCCTCTTTTACGGGAGCGGGCCACTCATTGTCACAAATAACCCGAGATATTTCAGTGATTCCGCTTACGTTTATATAAAATTTCGCCGGGTGTTTTTTTGAAGTCCTGCGTCTATACCCAGCGCGCGCGGTTTTCAATCAGCCGGGAGGGCGTGGGGACGGGGACTACTTGAAAGCAGGGAAAGGGAGAGGGGCGCGGCCCGCACAGGCCACGAAGAGGGAGACGAGGTGGGCGTCCCACTGCCGACCCGCCCCGGCCTGAAGCGTCTGCAATGCCTTTTCAGGCGTCAGCGTGGGGCGATAGGGGCGCGGGGAGAGCATGGCGTTGTAGGCATCGGCGATGGCGACGATTCGCGCCCCCAGGGGGATCTGGTCGCCTGCCAGGCCGTCCGGGTAGCCCCGGCCGTCCACGCGCTCGTGGTGGTGGCGGATGATGGGTAGCAGGGCTGCCGTCGAGCGCAGGGGGGCCATGATCTGCTCACCCATGACGGTGTGCTTCTGCATCCGCTGCTGCTCCATAGCGTTCAGCGTACCGGGCTTCTGGAGCAGCGTGTCGGGCAGGCCGATCTTGCCGACATCGCGCAGCAGGGACGCATGGCCGAGCAGGCGCAGGGCGTCGTCGGAAAGGCCCATCTCGCGCCCCAAGGCCTGAGCGAACGCGGTCACGCGGGCAGTCCCGCCCGCGCCGTCAGCCTCGCCTGAGCGCGCCTCGACCGCCCGGCTCAGGGAGTAAATGATATCCTCGACCTCGTCGAGTTGGTCGCCCAGCGCCTTGATGCGGACCAGGGAGCGGACGCGGGCGAGCAGCTCGATCCGGTTGAAGGGCTTGGTGACGAAATCGTCCGCGCCGGCCTCGAAGCCCTGGACCCGCTCCGACGTGGTCGCGTGGGACATCAGCAGCAGCAGCGGGATGCGCCGGGTCCGCGGCTCCGCCTTCAGCGCCTGGCAGACAAGAAAGCCGCTCTCCCCGTGCGGCAGGACGGCGCTGAGCATGACCAGGTCGGGGCGCGACGAGCGGGCGGCCTCCAGCCCCTGCACGCCGTCGGCGGCGCAGACGACGTCGTAGTGGTCGTCGGTCCGCAGCACGGCGTCGATCAGGGTCCGGCTCATCGGCTCCGGGTCCACGACCAGGACGCGCGGCTTGGATTGGTGCAGCTCGTTCATTACCCGGTATTATGGGAAGCCTTGGGCGTGTCCGTTACCCGGTAAAGCGCGCGGGATTATAGGACATCACGGCAGCGGCTGCGCGCCCAGCCGCTCCAGCAGCGGCCCGTTGGCAGCGGGGAACGGGTAGCGTCCCAACTCGGACGGCGCGGCCCAGGCGACCGCGCGGCTCTCCAAAGGCCGCGCCTCGCCGCTCGAAGCCTGGCACAGGAATGGATAGAGCATGACGGCGCGGTCGGGATAGGCATGGCTGACGCTCGGCCACGCCTCCAAGACAGTGACCGCAAGCCCCGTCTCCTCCCGCGCCTCCCGCACGGCACAGTCGGCAGGGCTTTCACCGGGCCGGCACTTGCCGCCGGGGAACTCCCAGACATCGGGCAGATGGGAGTCGGCCTTGCGCCGGGCAATCAGCACGGTGCCGTCGGTCGGGTGCAGGATGATGGCGAGGGCGATGGTCATGGGCTTTCGTCAGAGGTCAGGAGCACTCTTGTAACGCTCTGGCTCAGAAATCTCAATGCCTGCGTGGCGCATCGCCGCTCGAATGTCAGGATGAACGTCTTCAACGTCCCAGGTATCCATGTCACCGTTGACAAAAACTTGCAGCAACTCACCCGTGAACTGGACACGCAGCTCTCGGTCAGGAATACGAGCCTGTATGAGCGGCCAAATCTCAATAAACAACTGACTACCCGTTCTCCAACTCATGTTGTTTCTCCTAAGGCTGTACCTGCCCATGACAGAACTACTTGTAGGGGCCCTGCTTGCTGCGCCCTTCTATCTCGTGCCCCCTTCTATCTCATATGACGGTGTTTTCCGTATGGCAGATCGATGTCACAGGCTGCCACGCAGAAGTACGAGGGCGCGGCAAGCAGCGCCCCTACACCACCCAAACGCGCGGCGTTAGAACTCCAGCCGCCCCTGCGACTCGTGCCGCCACAGAAGCTCCGTCAGCTTCACTTGCGGCGTCGCTAGGGCGTACCCCATTAGCGCTTCGCGCGTCACCCAGGCCCAGCGCGCACACGTGCCCACAGTAGGCGCGGCCCCCTCCCCCACCCGCGCCTCGAAGCCATGCAGCGTGACCCGGCGGTTCGCGACGACGTGCCTGACGACGCCGAACGGCGTGAGGCCATGAGCGGGAAAGGCCAGGCCCACGCTCTCGCACGCGGCCCGCGCGGCGCACGCCTCCAGACTCTCCCCATCCTGCCGGGTCGCGCGGGGCAGTTCCCAGAGGCCGCCCCACAGACTCAACTCGGGAGGGCGCTGCACCAGCAGCACCTCGCGGGCGGCGTTGCGAATGGCGACCGACACGTCCTCCACGTCCAGCCACTTCTTGACGCCCTCGAACTGCGGGAAAGCCGTCGGCTCGCCCAATGCCCGCGCCCGGCATTGACCCGCCACGGGGCACGACGCGCACCGGGGGGCGGCGGACGAGCAGACCAGCGCGCCCATCTCCATCATCGCCTGATTGAAGTCCCCCGCCTTGCCCTGGGGGATGGCGTCTTCGGCCAGCCGCCACAGCTCGGCCTGCGTCGTGGCCGACGTCTTGGGATCGCCCTGCACGGCATGGACGCGGGACAGAACGCGGACGACATTGGCGTCCACGATGGGCGCGTCCTGGTCGAACGCGATGGACAAAATCGCCCCCTGCGTGTACCGCCCGATGCCCGGCAGCGCCAGCAGCGCAATGGGATCGGACGGCACCCGCCCGCCGTGCTGCTCGACGACGGCCTTCGCCCCCCGGTGCAGGTTCCGGGCGCGGGCGTAATAGCCCAGGCCCGCCCAGTGCTTCAGGACGTCGTCCAGCGGCGCGTCGGCCAGCGATCGCACCGTCGGGAACCGCGCCATCCACTTATTGTAGAACGGGACAACGGCGGCCACCGTCGTCTGCTGCAACATGATCTCGGACACCCAAACGGCATACGGGTCGTGCCGCAGCCGGCGCCAGGGCAGGTCGCGCTTGTGCGCTTCGTACCAGGCGAGGAGGTCGCAGGCGAACTGGTCTTGCGGAGTCACGGCTACTTCTTCGCTCCGGCGTGTTGGAGCAAGGCGATCAACTTGGCGTCCCTGGGCTGCTTCATCCAATCCAGAGGCCGATGGCCTTCCTTGTCGGGGACGTCCGGGTCTGCGCCGTGGGCCAGCAGGAACTTGAGGAGGGGGATGTCGGGCTTCGTGCGCGCCACCAGGATCGCGAGGGGCGTCCTCCCCTCCTCGTTCGGGACGTTGACGTCCGCACCGGCGTTTACGAGCAGCCGGAGGCAGTCCGGCGCGTCGGCCTCCACGGCGTTCAGCAGCGCGGTATTATGGTTGAACGCAGACCGCCACTCGTTGGGGTTCGCCCCGCGCGACAGCAGGAAGGCGACGGCGGGGGCCACACCCGAGGCGGCGGCCTCCCCCAGCTCGTAATCAGGATAGTCCCGCGCCCCGCTCGCGAGGAGCAGTTTCATAGCCTCCACGCTCCCCGCGCGGGCGGCAGCCGTCAGGGGCGTCGTGCGGTCATTGAGGTGGCCCATGTTATCCTTGTGGTTGACGTCCGCCCCGCTCCCAATCAGCAGCCGCAGGATCGCCAGCGCGACGCGGGTGCGCTTCTGGATTATCGCTTGGACCACCTCCGGGCGTCCGGCGGAGCCGAGCGGGGGGAGGGTCATGCGGGAGCACCTGCCCAAAGCGCCCAAAGCGGCGACAAGGGGAACGCAGTGGGTATTGGCGTTCGGATCGGCCCCGTGGGCGAGCAGCAGGCGGCAGAGGGCGACGGACTTGTCGCCGTAATCCCCTTCGGCCGCCACGACCAGGGGGGTGCCTCTCCTGCTCCCATGATTGACGTCCGCGCCAGCGTCGAGCAACAGTTTGGCTGCGTCGGAGTTGCCCGCCTGCACGGCCTGTTCCAGGGCCGGATTCCCGTAGTCGTTGACGGCGTTGACGTCCGCGCCCTGGGCGATGAGGCGGCGGATTTGAGCCAGGCTGCCGGCGTCCACGGCGCTGACGAGCGCCCGGTTGGTCTCCCAGGGTCCGGCCTGGGCCGGGGGCAGGACACACAGCAGCCAAAGCGCGACGGGCAGGTGTCTCATGGCTTCGCCTCGCTCGCCCGCACCTTGCTCTTATCGTCGCTGTCCGCGCCGGCGTCCAGCGACAGGTCGAGGTTCGGGGGTGCGCCGTGCATCACCGTCTCGTAGGCGGCGCGCATCTGGCGGGCGGCGCGCAGGGGGGGCATCAGCCCGTTGTCTGTGCAAAGTCCGGGCACGAGCAGGGTCTGGATGGGGTCGCCGTGCAGGCCGTTGAAGGCCAGGACGGCGCGCAGGGCCGCCCGGAAGGCGAGATACGCATTGGCCGTCCGGCTGACGTTCTGCGGGACGCGCATGGTGGGGGCGACGACGAGGAAGGGGAACTGGGGGGCGTTGGTGACGACCACCTCGGCCAGGCCGACGGGAAGCTCGCCGTCGTGGCGGCTCTGGATCATCTGCTGGACGTCGGTTTCCAGGTCTTCGCCTAAATACTCGACGATCTGGGCGTCCAGGCCGCCGTCCATGCGCCCGAAGGAGTTGGCGGGCGAGACCAGCGCGTCGGCCTCCAGGGTGAAGACGCTGTCGCACACCACGGAGACATCGGGCAGGCTCGGGAAATAGGCCCGCCAGCTCTCGACGAGCGGCGGGTAGGTGTCGCAGAGGATGACCTGGAGGCGCACGGCGGGCATACAGCATTATAGCACGGGAACGGGGTGGGTTCCGCGCTCCTCACCCAAACCGGCCCGAGACGTAATCTTCGGTTTCTTTGACGGCGGGGTTGGTGAAGATCTGGTCGGTGTCGCCGAACTCTTTGAGTTCACCGCGCAGGAAAAAGCCCGTCCGCTGGGAGACGCGGGCGGCCTGCTGCATGTTGTGCGTGACAATCACGATGGTGTAGTCTTTACGCAGGTCTTCCATGAGCTGCTCGATGCGGAACGTCGAGTTCGGGTCCAGGGCCGAGCACGGCTCGTCCATCAGGATCACCTCGGGTTCCACGGCCAGGGTCCGGGCGATGCACAGGCGCTGCTGCTGGCCGCCCGACAGAGCGAAGGCGCTCTGCTTGAGCTTGTCCTTGACCTCGTCCCACAGGGCCGACCCGCGCAGGGTCCGCTCGACGATCTCCCCGAGCTGCTTGCGGCCGGTCGTGCCGTGGATGCGCGGGCCGTAGGCGATGTTGTCATAGATGGACATCGGGAACGGGTTCGGCTTCTGGAAGACCATGCCGACGCGCTTGCGGAGGTCCACGACGTCCACGCGCTTGTCGTAGATGTCCTCCGTATCCATGGTGATCCTGCCGGTCAGGCGCGTCCCGTCGATCAGGTCGTTCATGCGGTTCAGGGTCCGCAGGAAGGTGGACTTGCCGCAGCCCGACGGGCCGATCAGGGCCGTAACCTGCCGCTCCGCGACCGCGATGTTGATGGCCTTCAGGGCGTGGAAGTCGCCGTAAAAGAAGTCCACGTTGTCGGTCAATATTTTGGTCTGGGCGGGCGCGGCGGCTTTGCCGGCGGCGATCTCCTGGATGGTGCCCGGAGCCGTGGCCCGCTCGGACATAAGCGGGGCCGTGTTGTAGGCGTCTGCCATTCTTTATTTCTCTTCCTGGAAGTTGCTGCGGGTGGCGAAACGGGCGGCGATGCTCAGGACCAGGATCAGCGAGATCAGGACGACCGCGCCGGCCCAGGCCAGGTTCTGCTTTTCGAGGCTGACGTCCTGCGAATAATTGTAAATCCGCAGCGGCAGGGCGTCAATGGGCGCGTTCAGGGTCGGGATGACCACCCGCCCGCCAAGAACCCGATGCGTACTGAAGAACTCGTTCCCCAGGATGGTGAACAGCAGAGGCGCGGTCTCGCCGGCGATGCGGGCGAAGGCCAGCATGATGCCGGTGATGACGCCGCCGCGCGCGGCGGGCAGCACGACGCTCCACATGGTCCGCCAGCGCGTCGCGCCCAGGCCGAGCGACGCCTCGCGCAGCGAGAACGGGACCAGGCGCAGGATCTCTTCGGTCGTCCGCATGACCGTGGGAATCATCAGGATGCCCAGGGCGAAGCCGCCGGCGTAGGCCGAGAAGCCCGCACTGGGCCGGTGCTCGGCGGCGGCGCGCGCGGCCTCCGGGGCGACGACGGCGGCGTAGGCGAAGATGCCGATGACGATGGACGGGATGCCGTTGAGTACGTCGGTGAAGAAGCGGACCAAGCCCGCGAAACGCCCGCGCTGCTCCAGCTGGTAGATGCCGCCCAGTATCCCCAGGGGCAGGCCCAGGACGCCGGCGATGCCGAGCAGGGTCAGCGTCCCGAAGATGGACTGCGACATGCCCCCCCGCCCTGGGGCGACGTTGTCCGGCAGGCGCGTGAACAGCGAGAGGTGCAGGGACGAAAACCCCTTGGACAGCAGAAAGAACAGCACCAGGCCGAGGATGCCGATCGCCAGGGCTGCGGCCAGGATGCACAGCAGCAGCATCAGGCTGTTGACGAACTTGCGCCGGGCGACGTTCCCACCCTGTCGGCTCAGCCCCCGGCGGGGGGCGGCGGCGACGCTCATGGCTTACTTCCCCCCCTGGACGTCTTTGGCCGTGTAGAAGACCAGCAGCCGCGCGAAGACGTTGACGACGATGGTGACGCCGAACAGGACCAGGCCGATCTCCACCAGGGACGACTGGTTCAGGCTGCCGACCGAAGACTCGTTGAACTTGTTCGCCAGGACGCTGGACATGGTGTAGCCCGTGTCGAAGACCGACAGCGAGATGCCCGAGGGCGTGTTGGGGGACTGATTGCCGATCAGCATGGTGACGGCCATCGTCTCGCCCAAGGCGCGGCCCAGGCCCAGGACGATGGCCCCGATGATGCCGGACTTGGCGTAGGGGATGACGACCTGGCTGATCGCCTCCCACTGGGTCGCCCCCAGGGCGTAGGAGCCTTCGCGCTGGGCGCGCGGGATGGCCCGCAGGATGTCCCGCGTGACGGCCGTGATGAACGGCGTGATCATGATCGCCAGGATCACGCCCGCCGCCAGCATCGAGTACCCCGCCGACTGCCCCGTGAACAGCCCGCCGATGACCGGCAGGTGCGGCAGGCGCGAGTTGACGACGGGCTTGACGACGGCGACCTTGAGGAAGGGGATCAGGATGAAGATGCCCCACAGGCCGTACACGACGCTCGGGATGGCCGCCAGCAGCTCGATCAAAAACGTCGCCGGGGTCCGTATCCAGCGCGGGGCAAGCTCCGACAGAAAGACCGCCGCCCCGACCGACACGGGGACGGCCAAAATGAGCGCGATCAGCGACGAGTACAGCGTCCCGAAGATGAACGGCTTGGCGTGGTACAGGTCGCTGGTCTCGTCCCAGTCCGACCCGGTCAGGAACGACGGCCCGAAGTGGTGCAGGGAAAGCTGGCTCGCCGCCGTGAGCTGCCAGATCAGCCAGAGGATGATCGCAAAGATCGACAGCGAGGCGAGGAACGTGACGGCCATGTAGGCCCGATCCCCGAGGCGAGTCAGCGACAGGGCGGGCGGGGCGGGGCGGGGCGCGTCGGCCCCCGCCGCCGGCTTGGCGGCGGGGGCGGTCGGCAGAAGGACGCTCGGGACGCGGTCGGCCATGAAAGGCGCTTCTCCAATGAAGGGACCTTCAGCCCCTCCCCCGGCAGGGGAGGGGCTGGAAGGGGTAGAACCAGCGGAAACCGGCGGTCACTGTCAGCGCACGGTCGCGAGGGCGGCCAGGGCGCGGCGGCGGATGCCGGGCGGCAGCGGCGCGTAGTAGGCCGGGGCAGCGTCGCGCTGGCCCGTGGTCAGGCACCACTCCAGCAGCTTCTTGACCTCGGGCCGGGTGCCGTTCCTGTAGACCAGGATGAAGGTGAAGCCGGCGATCGGGTAGCCGGTCGCCGTGCTGGTGTTGGTGGCGACCTTGCGGAAGTCGGCCGGCATGGTCACGCCGTCCACGGCCTCCGAGGTGTCCTCGACGGTGGGGTAGACGAACTTGCCGCGCGCGTTGCGGACCAGGCCGTAGGAGATGCTGTTAGTGACGGCGTAGGCCAGCTCGATGTAGCCGATCCCGCCCTCGTTCTGCTTGATGAGCTGGGCGACGCCCTGGTTGCCCTTGCCGCCGAGGCCGACGGGCCAGTGGACGGACTTGCCCGCCCCGACGCTGCCCTGCCACGCGCCGCTGGTCTCGCTCAGGTAGGTCGTGAAGATGTTGGTCGTGCCCGAGCCGTCGGAGCGGTGGGCGGCGAAGATGCCGATGCCGGGGAGATTGGTGCCGGGGTTCAGACGGGCGATGGCCGGGTCGTTCCAGCGGGTGATCTTGCCCAGGAAGATGTCGGCGATGACGCCGGGCGTGAAGCGCAGGCCTGGCCCGACGCCGGGGACGTTATAGGCGATGACGACCGCGCCGGCCACGGTGGGGATGTGCAGGATGCCCGGCGCGGCGCGCAGCTCGGCCCCGTTCATCGGCGCGTCCGACGCCCCGAAGTCCACGGCGTGGGCGGTGATGTTCTTGATGCCGCCGCCCGACCCGATGGCCTGGTAGTTGACGGCGGGGCCGCCCTCGGCGTGGTATTCCTGGAACCACTTCAGGTACAGGGGGGCGGGGAAGGTCGCGCCCGCCCCGTTGATCTGGGCCTGGGCCGGGGCGGACAGAGCCGCAGCGGCGAGACCGGCCAGCAGCGCGGCTTTAAGCGCCCGTGTCAGTGTTTTCAGCATCGAATTGTTCCCTCGTTTGCGAATCTTCGTCTTTATGCGGGGGCGGGGCAAGCCCGCCCCCGTTTCTACAAGCTCGGTGGCCGGGCTAGAACTTGACCTGGATCTCGCCGGTGAACAGGCCGTAGCGCGCGGGCGTGTCCGTGCCGGGGGCGTGGGCCACGCGGTCGGGCCGCTCGTACCAGACGCGCAGGCGGGTCGCCTTGTCCAGGTTGTAGAGCACGCCGTAGCCGACGTTCTCGTCGGTGTAGGAAGCGTTGCCGCCGGGGTTGAAGCCGTTAGCCTTCCCCTCGCCGCGCCGCAGCACGTCGTACTGCGCCGCCAGGGTCAGCGGGTGCGTCCCGGTCTGCCCGAATGTGAACCCGCCCACCACGTAGTAGCCGTCCACGTGGTTGTCTTTCGCGTAGGTCGTCGTCTGGGCCACTGCGGTCGGTGCGCCGAAGAACGAGCGCTGCTCGTAAAGACCGCCGACGTACTCGGCGTTCACGAACGGGCCGCTCGGCAGGACGATCTGGGCGTCCGCCCCATACAGTTCCTTTTTGCGGCCCGTGTACTGGAAGCCGGTCCCCGTGATCGGGTTGGCTGTCGTGCCGCCCACGAGGTTGCCGGGGATGCCGGTGGTGTTGATCTGGCCGTAGTAGTAGGAGCCGCCGACGCTGACGACTTTGTTGGGCGACTGGTAGCCGATGCGGTAGATCTGGTCCTTGAAGGCGTCCGTGTCGTTGCTCGTGCGCCCCGTCCCGTTCACCAGGGCCGCCGTCAGCTTCACGCCCACCGGCAGGAATAGGAGCTGCTGCCCCGTGTTGTAGGAGAACTGGATGCCTTTGTCGTAGTCCTGGTTGGTCCAGAGGCCCGCCCCGCTCTCGCTGAACGCCAGCGGGCGCTCCGGGCTGATGTAGGTCGCCGACGACACAGGCAGGATGTAGCCGAACGGGTTGGCGAACAGGCCCGCGGTCGCCGTGATGTTGTTCTTGACATCCCCGTTGCCGAATGTGTACGCCGCGTAAGCCTCGCGCGTCGTCACCTGCTGGTTCGCGTTGGCCCCGCTCGTGACCGCGCCCGAGGCGTCGATCTGCACACCGTAGCGCGTGTTGGGTGTCAGCGTGCCGGTGAACTTGAGCCGGGCGCGGCGCACGTCGAAGGTGGACGGGCTATTGCCGGACAGGTAGTTGCCGTTGTAGGCACCGGCACCGCCGGCGATGCCCTGCGGGAAGCGGCTCAGCGACCCCTGGCCCGCCGAGGCAGCCTGGTAGCGGGCCTGGACGTAGCCGCTGATCTGGAACTTGCGATCCGCGCCCACGCCGTAGGAGTTGTCCGCCGTCGCCTGCGCCTTGTTCGCGAGCGCCTTGGCGTCCAGCACATCGGCGCGCAGGGCGTCGATGTCGTCCTGGGCCTGCTTCAGGTTGGTCTGGATGGTGTCAAGCTCGGGGCGGAACTTGTCGATCAGCGCCTGGATTTGGTTCAGCTCGTCCTGGGTCAGCGTCTGGGGGGCGGGCGTACCGGGCGGGGGGGCCGGCGAGTTCATGTCGTTCAGGGTCCGCAGCAGCCGGTCGATGGCGACGGCGAACTCGTAGCGGGTCATGGGCCGCCTGCCGCCGTAGGTGCCGTCGGGGTAGCCGATGATGATGCCCTTCTTCGCCAGGTTCTGCACGGCCTCGTAGGCCCAGTGGTTGGTCGGCGTGTCCAGGAACGGGGCCGCCTGAGCGTGGGCAGGAGTGGCGACGGTCGCGGCTCCTAATGCCACGAGCCCGCCGGCCAGTGCCGCAGTCCAAATTTTCAAGTGTGTCCTCCTCGGGGATGATCGCGCGGCGATTGCTCGCGGGCGTCGTGACTTCCGAAGAGTCCCGCCGCCCGTCGGCCTGCCTGCTTGCGCGTCGGCTCTATCATACCGTGCGCGTTGTTTCCTAACGATTTCGCCGGGGATTCTACCAGTCGATTGTTAAGGGAGTGTTAAGAAACGTGCAGAGGCAGCGGAATACACAAATAAGCCTGAATAAGCCTGCTCCCGCTCGGCCCCTCACGCCCGCGCCGCCGCGTCCTGACCCGCCGGGGGGGACGCCGCCCCGGCGGGCAGGGCGGCGGGCTGGACGTAGATCGGGTTGCTGAATATCCACGGCTTCGCCCCCAGGCACAGGCCGCCCAGCCGGTGCCGGTACAGGAACACCTCGGCGCGGTAGACGCCGGGGCGATCCACGGCGTATTCCAGGCGGCCGCCGCGTGCGGCGGCCACCAGCCGGCCGTCCCGGTACAGGCGCACCAGCGACCGCGTCCGGGGGGCCTGCGCGGTCAGCACGAAGGCGGGCCGCTCGGACGCGGCCACGGCGGGGAGGAGGAGGTCATCGCCCATCACGGCCAGCGGCAGCGGGGAGGAGAACCGGGGGGGGGGAGTGCCTGCGGCGGGCTGCGCCTCAAAGGTGAACCCGGCCGGGTCGGCGAAGTTGTCGTAGGCCATGTAGCAGTGGCCCGCAGCCAGGGCGGCGTGGACCAGAGCTTCGTCGCGCTCGCGCGCCGCCTGCCGGCCCCGCGTCGGCCCCTCCCCGTGGCTCAGCGGCTGAGACGTGACCAGGTGAGTCCGCAGTGTGCGGAACACCTGGTCATAGGTGGGGATGGGCAGCGAGCGCCGCCCGAACTTCATGACCGCGTGGGCATCCAGCGAGCCGATGCCGACCACGCGGCGGGCGGGCAGGCCGGGGCGCGGCGGGGCGGTCAGCCGGTCCCACAGGCGCAGCTCGGGCGCGGGGCGGGCGGACACGAGGCTGAAGGCGCTCTGGGGGCGGCGGCCCCGGTAGCGCCGCCAGATGGCGGCCAGGGCGGGCAGGTTGATCTTGGCGCGGGCGATGGCGCTCAGGTTGAAGACCTCCAGCCCGATGCCCTCTTCCAGGCGGCTGAAGTCGCGCCAGTGGTCCTTGAGGTCGCAGGGCAGGGCGACGAACCCCAGGCCGCCGCTGCCCTGGATAGCCCGCTGTGCCGCCAGGGCGTCGTCCGGCGCGGGCAGGAAGCTTGCGGGCACGTCCAGGGCCAGCAGGTGCCCCGTGTCGGTCGTCACTTCGGTCCCGATCAGCACCAGCGTCCGCCCGCGCCAGCCGTCCTCCCCGTCCGCCCGCGCCTGGAGGCTGGAGTGGTCGCACAAGACCAGGAAATCCAGGCCGGCCCGGTTGGCGGCCCCGGCGATCTCGCCCACGGTCCCGGCCCCGTCGCTGTACGTCGAGTGGACATGCATCGCACCGGCGTAGTCGTAGAACCGGGGCAGGGTCAGCGAATGCCCGGCACGCCGCTCCGGGCTGGTCCGGGGGGCGGACGCGGGGGCGTATTGGACGCGCTCGCGCAGAGTCGCGAACAGGCCTTCGCACGTCAGGAAGGACAGGTACAGCCGCACGCGGGACCACTTCAACACGGCAGGATTCTCCATGCTCGACGGCGAAAGCCGCCCCGCCTTGGGCGGGCGGGGGTTGACTCCATTGTAGCACGGAATCCTCGGGAATCTATGGCCCGGCGGCGGCGGGTGGGAGCGAGATTTCGGCTGCCCGGCACGGCGGCAGAGTCGTCCCGGCGACCGGGCTTTCGCTGCGGACGGCGGGGGCCGCGAAGAGGCCGTTCAAGACGGCGGCCAGGCGGTAGCCGGCGCGGGCCAGGCGGTCGATCGTGATGGCGTAGGTCGTGGCCGCGTACTGTGGGGACACGCCCTTGCCTTCGGGCGTGGAGTAGACGAACGATTCGAAGGCGTAGCTTTCCAGCGCCCAGCCATCGGCGTCGGCGGGCCGGGCACCCAATATGCCGGGGTACAAAGCGGCGGGGTGCGACGCTTGCAGCTCGGCGGCAAGGGCGTCCGAGGTCGTGGCCGTCGGGGACAGGTCCGGGGCCAAGTCCCAGAAGGCGTGCAGGTTATTGGCGTGGCCCACCGTGCCGTCCGGCTCGCGGACGGCAGCGTCGATGCGGTAGGCGTTGCCGCCCTTGTCGCCGGCGGGCAGCGGCTCGGCGGCGGTGATGCGGGTGGTGCAGTGGAGCGGCTGGTGGACGTCGCCGACCAGGTGAACCAGCCAGCTCAGGTCGTCCGCCCGGCGCTGCGGGTCGGTCGTGGCGGGCGAGCCGAGGTCGGCGGCGTACAGCCGGATGCCCGCCGTGACGGTCTCGGGGTCGCCCAGCAGGGCGGCGGTGTTGGGCGGCGGGGCCGCCTGGCCGTCGGTGTACGGGATGTCCACGTAGTGCCGGGCGGGGTGCTTGTCGGCCTGGGGCACTGAGTCGTCGTGGCGGATCTGGTCCGGCCAGACGCTGGCCTGCGCCAGCGTCCGGTGGCGCGGGTCGGCGGCCAGGATGCCCTCCACGGCCTTTTTCGCGGCAGGCGTGAGCTGCGCGTAGGCGAGGGCGGCCACGGCCTCGTGCCCGCGCCCGTTCCAGGCGTAGGCCGGGCGCAGGGACAGCGACAGGAGGGCGAACGCGGCCCCGCTGAGTGTGACAAGTCTGAAGAGCGTTTTTCCCATGCTTGGCCCCAGTGTACCCGCAACCGGCCCTGTGTCCGGTTGAGGGGCGGTTGAGCTTGAATCCAGGTCGCATGCAGGAGGAGGCGGCGAGCTTCGGCGAGCCGGGAGAGGTTTTCTTTCCGGGTGGGTTCCCCCGAAATTGGGCATAAACCCTGGAAGCCGTAACCGAGGGGGCAGGGCTTATTGGGGGCAAAATTCATGCAGGAGATCGATTCGCTCAAGGACCATCTGGCCGAGGTCAAGGCGCTGTCGGAGGCCGTCGCCGTGCTCGGCTGGGACCAGCAGACCTATATGCCGGCGGGCGGGGCCGCCGGGCGGGCCGCGCAGATCACCGCCCTGGTCCGCGTCATCCACGAAAAGGCCACCAGTCAAGACCTGGCCCGCCTGCTGGACATGGCGGAGCGCACGGGCGGCGGGCCGGACCCGGACGGGGACGACGCCGCCTTGCTGCGGGCCGCGCGGCGCGATTTCGACAAGGCGACTCGTATCCCCACCGACCTCGCCGGCGAGATGGCCCGCGTCACCACGCTCGCCCATGAGGAGTGGGCGGCGGCACGGGACGCGAGCGACTGGGCGCGGTTCGCGCCCTGGCTGGAACAGATACTGGGCCTGACCCGGCAGGTGGCCGACCACCTGGGGCACGGCGGCGAGCGCTACGACGCCCTATTGGACCAGTACGAGCCGGGCATGACCACGGCCCAGGTGCGCGCGATGTTCGACGCGCTCCAGCCGGGCGCGGTCTCGCTGGTCCGGCGGATCGCCGAGCGGGGGCCGGGGGCTGTGGACGACTCGGTCCTGCGCCGCGAGTTCGACGAGGCGAAACAGGAAGAGTTCGGCAAGGGCGTCGTGCGCGCTTTGGGCTTCGACTGGAACCGGGGCCGGCAGGACCGGGCGGTCCACCCTTTCTGCACGTCGTTCGGGGGTGGCGACGTCCGCATCACCACGCGCTTCGACCGCCGCTTCCTGCCGACGGCCCTGTTCGGGTCCATCCACGAGGCCGGGCACGCGCTGTACGAGCAGGGCTTCGCCGCCCGCTACGCGGGCGGCCCCCTGGCCGAGGCCGCCTCGCTGGGCGTCCACGAAAGCCAGTCCCGCCTGTGGGAGAACCTGGTGGGCCGCTCGCGCCCGTTCTGGGACCACTTCTTCCCCGCCCTCCAGGCCGCCTTCCCCGAATCGCTCGCGGACACGGACGCCGCCTCGTTCCATCGCGCCGCCAACAAGGCCGAGCCGTCGCTGATCCGCGTCGAGGCCGACGAGGTCACGTACAACCTGCACATCCTGCTGCGCTTCGAGATGGAGCAGGCGCTGCTCTCGGGGGCACTCGCCGTGGCCGATGCGCCCGCCGCCTGGAACACGCGCACCCACGAGCTGTTCGGCCTGACGCCGCCCGACGACGCGCACGGCATCCTCCAGGACGTCCACTGGGCCGGCGGCATGATCGGCTACTTCCCCACCTACACCGTCGGCAACCTGCTTTCGGTCCAGCTCTACGAGAAAGCCGACGCGGACGGCGGCGGCCAGCTCGCCGCCCAGATCGGGTCCGGCGAGTTCGGCCCGCTGCTCGGCTGGCTGCGCGAGAACGTCCACCAGTGGGGCCGCAAGTACCTGCCCGGCGAGCTGATCGGGCGCGCCGCCGGCGGCCCGCTCGACCCGGCCCCCTACCTGCGCTACCTGGAGACAAAGTTCGGCGGGCTGTACGGGGTGTGAGGGGGGGCAGGCCCTCCCCCCGAAGCCCTATTTTGGATGAGGCCACTGAGGGTTTTTCTGCATCTTGGAGAGCATCTTTTGTGCGACCACCCTGATACGGTCGTTCCGGCTTGCCAGACCGCCCAGTTCGGAGAGGGCTTCAGCCCGGCGGCCCGCCTCGGCAAACGCGACGGCCAGAGCGAGGCGGGTGTCACGGACGTCTTTGCCCTCCGGGTTGACACGAATCGCCTCTCGAAACTGCTGGATGGCCCCCGGATAATCATTCTGCGACAGACACTGATCGGCGCGGGACTGCGCGCGACCTTCCCGCGCGGCGGGCGACTCATACATCGAGGCGAACGCGACACAGATGATCAGCATGGTCGCCAAGACGACACCGGCGATGACAGGAGACTTCGGGGTTGCTGTTGTGTTCTCCATCGGAGTGTGGTTGCCTCGCTTTGTTCTGATAGCAGCCTAACGGTGCGGGTTCACAAAGGGTTCGCAGCCTTCCATGCGGCTTGATTTTCACCCGCGCGGGGTGCTATAATGCCCCGATTGAATAGTTCGATTGCTGTCGATTGTTGAACGGGGCCGCCGAGCCGCAAGGCCGGCGCAGGCCCCTGTTCCTCTCTGCCCCCCCGCTTTGGCGAGCCGGGAGGGGCCGAAAATCCAAGCCCATAGAGAGGAGGCATTTCCCATGCCATCCATCGCCATCACGCAGGCCTACGAGGCCGCCTACATCGTTGACCCAGGGCTGGGCGACGAGCAGATCCAGCCCATCGTCGCCAAGTACCGCGCCGTCATCGAGAACGGCGGCGGCACCTTCGAGAAGGTGGACATCTGGGAGCGCCGCCGTTTGGCTTTCGAGGTCAAGGGACGGACGGACGGCATCTACGTCTTCATGCAGTTTCGCTCCAAGCCCGCCGTCGAGGCCGAGCTGCGCCGCATCTTCCAGATCAGCGAAGACCAGATCCGCTACCTGATCATCCGCCGCGACGACGCCGAAGAACTGCTCCCCCTCGGCCAGGCCGCGCCCGTCGCCCCGGCGGCCCAGCCCGCGCCCATCGCGGAGCCGGTCATGCAGACCGCCGACCGGCTCGCGGCGAATGTTGAAGACGCCCCGCCCGCCGAGTCCGCCCCGGCGGCTTCCGCCGCCCCGGCTGCCGAGACAACGCCCGATCCCGAACCGGCACCGACCGCCGAAGAGGCGCAGCCCCAGGAGGCCGCCGCCTGACCGCCCCGTTGTCCCGCCCTCCGATTGGGAGGGCGGGCGGCGGGCAGCTCTGAGAACAGCTTTGGTTTAAAGAGAACAGACAGAAGGAGCTTACCCGCATGGACCTCAACCGCATCATCCTGATTGGCCGCCTTGCCAGCGAGCCGGAACTCAAGTACACCCCCAGCGGCATCGCCGTCACCCAATTCCGCATCGCCGTCAACCGGCCCATGTCCGCCGAGGCCCGCAGCAACGGCCAGGAGAAGCAGGCCGACTTCATCCCCATCGTCGCCTGGCGTCAGTCGGCGGAGTACGCCGCCAATTATCTGGGCAAGGGCCGCTTGGTCGCTGTCGAGGGCCGCCTCCAGGTGCGTGAGTACGTCACACAGGACGGCCAAAAGCGGCGCGACACCGAGGTCGTGGCCGACAACCTGAAGTCCCTGGACCGCCCGAAAGAGGGCGAAGAAGGCGGCGGCGGCGGCGGCGGCTACAACCGGAACCAGGGCGGCGGACAGGAAGACAGCGGTGGCGGGGGCGGCGACGAGTACGCCGAGGAAGCCCCCGCCCGGCCCCAGCCCGCCGCGCGCCCGGCCCCGGCCAACGCCAATCGTCCCGCCGCCGCCCCGCCCCGGCCTGCCGCGCAGGCCCCCCGGCCCGCCGCCGGTGGCGGCGGCAACCGCAACTACCAGCCCCCCGCCGATGACGACATGGACGACCCGTTCGCCGATAACTAGGCGTGGGTTCCCAAGAAAGCCGCCCGACCTTGAAATCAAGGTCGGGCGGCTTTCTATGGTTTCAACGTGCGTGTTCAGCGCGGCGGCGAGTAGGCACTGCCGTCCTGGGCCGTGACCGGGTGCAGGACGTACTTGCCGTGATCCGGCACCGCCACCCGGTCGAAGTCTCGTGCCAGGGTGTGCAGGGCGGCGCGCATCTCGGCCCCCTGCATCGCCCGCCCGTGTCCGGTCACGGCGACCTCCGGCTCCAGGGCTGCCAGGCGCTCCACCGAGGACTTGGCGCTTTCCCAGTCCGGCGTGAAATACATCGGCGGGCCGTGCAGCTCGGGCCGCTGGGTCGCCGCCGCATAGACAGACTCCTGGGCCGTCGTGACGAAGGCATCGCCGGCGATCAATGCCCGGTCCGACTCGCGCCACAGCGAGACGTGGCCCGGCGTGTGGCCCGGCGTATGCACCCACCGCCAGCCCGGCATCGCGGGGACGCTGCCGTCTTCGGGGAGGAGCCGCAGGCGCGCGCCGATGTCTATGGGTTCGCGCGGGAAGAGCGGTGACATCAGCGGCATCAGGCCGCCGCCGACGGTCGGATCGGGCGGCGGATAGGCCGCTGTGCCGTCGAGGTAGGGCCGCTCCAAGGCGTGCGCGTAGACCGGTGTGTCCCAGCGCTCGGCCAGCTCCAGCAGCGCGCTGACGTGGTCGAAGTGGCCGTGCGTCATGACGATGGCGGCGGGCCGTGCGTCCACCCCGAAGCGCTCTCCCGCCGCGCGGGCGATCCGCCCCGCCGTGCCCGGCAGGCCCGCATCGATCAGCACCCATCCCCGGTCACCCGCATCGGGCAGGCCGTAGAACGCGACGTTGACGATGGCGAGGCGCTTGTAGGCCAGATCCGGCGCGACCTGGTGCGTGTCGTCCCCGCGTGCGTCGTCCGCCTCCGGGTCGTCGGCGCGCGCGTCCGCGCTCAAGGGTATTTGCTGTTCCATGCTCTATCATTCCGCAAAGGCGGCGCACAGAAACCACGCGCGAAAAAGCCCGGCTTTGCGGGGCCGGGCTTGGGACCGAATGCCGTTGTTTCACACGTCTCGGTCGCGCAAAAGCCCTTGCAGCTTCGCCCGTAGGGGCGGCGGGATGACCATGACCGAGACCTTCTGGCGCAGCGAAATCACCAGGGTCTGCTCGAAGGTGAACCGGCGGAAGCAGGGGCGGCAGATTTCCAGGTGCCGCAGCACCACGACCTTCTCTTCCGGGGTGAGCTGGTGGTCCAGATACTCGTTCAGGCGCTTGACCGCCGCCTCGCACGAGTAGAAATCCGCCTCTATGCAGTCGGAGCGCCTTTTCGATTGCTCATCGCTTGACAGATCATCCACGAGTCTCTTCTCCATTGAGATAGTCCCACAAGGCGCGCTGGAGCAGCTTGCGTCCGCGCGAAAGCCGCGAGCGGACGGTGCCTACGGGGATCTCCAAAGTGTCCGCGATCTCCTGGTAGGACATCTCTTCCAGGGTCGCCAGGGCGACGGTGTCCCGGAACTCCGGGGGCAGCTTGTCGATGGCCTGCGAGATCATCTCGATGTCCATCTTTTCGAGGACCGCCCGCTCCGGGTTTTCCGTTTCGGGGTGGTCGCCGCCCAGGCTGCCCAAGCCGTCTTCGGTCAGACGGTTGTAGAGATAAAAGTCTTCCAGGCCGTCATACGAGACGGTCTCCCCCTGGCGCGATTTGCGCCGGTAGTCGTTCAGGAAGACCGTGTTCATGATTCGGAACAGCCATGCTTTGCCGTTCGTTCCCGGCTGGTATTGGTAGAAAAAACGGTAGGCGCGCAGGTACGTGTCTTGAAGGAGGTCTTCGGCGTCGTTGGAGTTCCCTGTCAGCCGCAGGGCGTTGCGGTACAGGGCGTCGAGGTGGGGGTTCATCTCGGACTCGAAGAGGGCGGGGTCTGTCGGCGGCGGCGCGGCGGGCGCGTCCCCCAGCGGCAGGGGTTCGGGCGTGTCCAGGACGGCCAATGTGTCCGGTTCGGTCATACGGGTTCCTAGCCGCCCACCGGGGCGATCAGACGCGCGAAGCGGTTCCGGCCTACTTTGACGACCTGGCCGGTCTGCACCAGGACGGTCTGCGCGGGGTCGGTGACCTTCGCGCCGTCGAAAGAGACGCCGCCTTGCTGGACCAGCCGCTTGGCCTCGCCCGACGACGGGGCCAGGCCCGCCGCAACAAGCACGGCGGTGATGCGGGCGTGGCCTGCCGCGTCGCACAGGTCGGCGGGCACGGCGACCTCGGGCATCTCGTCGGGGACCTCGTGCGCCTTGTGGACGCGCTCGAACTCGTCGTCGGCGGCCTGCGCGGCCTCGGCCCCGTGGTACAGCGTGATGATCTCGCGGGCCAGCCGCTTCTTAGCTTCGCGCGGGTGCGTCCTCGATGGGTCGGTCAGCACGGCCACTTCGCCCATCGGGACATCGCTGCACAGCTCGAAGTAGGAAGGCATCAGCGCGTCGCCCATGGACATCAGCTTGCCGAACATCTCCGGGGGCGCTTCGCCGATGCCGACGTAGTTGCCCAGCGACTTGCTCATCTTCTTGACGCCGTCCAGGCCGACCAGGAGCGGCATGAACAGGGCGACCTGCGCCTCCTGCCCGAGTTCCTTTTGCAGCGCGCGGCCCGCCAGGATGTTGAACTTCTGGTCCTGCCCGCCCATCTCCACATCGGCACGAATGGCGACGCTGTCATAGGCCTGGGCCAGCGGGTACACCAGCTCGTGCAGGCTGATCGGCTGGCCCGCCCCGAAGCGCAACGCGAAGTCCTCGCGCTGCAAGACCTGGGCCACGGTCATCTTGGACAGCAATCCCACGAGGTCGGCGAAAGACAGCTTCCCAAGCCACTCCGAGTTGAATCGGACGATGGTCTTAGCCGGGTCCAGGACTTTAGCGAGCTGGTCCACATAGGTCCGCCCATTGGCGGCGATTTCCTCCCCGGACAGCATAGGGCGCGTCGCCGAGCGCCCCGAGGGGTCGCCGATGAGTGCCGTATAGTCGCCGATGATGATGACGACCTCGTGGCCTAAATCCTGGAACTGCCGCAGCTTCCGCAGGACCACGGCGAAGCCCAGGTGGATGTCCGGCGCGGTCGGGTCCAGCCCGAGCTTGACCTGCAAGGACCGGCCCATCTTGGCCGAATGCTCCAGCTTGGCTTTGAGTTCAGTGAGCGGGACGATCTCGGTCGTCCCCCGCGCCAGCAGGGCCATTTGATCTTCGATGGGCAAAGGGGTTGCAGGAATCACGCGCCAAGTGTAGCACAGGGGGCCGGGCAAAGTCAATCTGAGCGGTGCTGATCCGGGCCGGAGGGGGGGCGTGGGCTTGAGCCACGGGCCGAGGCCCACGGGTTGAAACCTGTGGCTGCCCAGCCTTCGGCTGATTGTCCCTCCGGGACACAGGAGGCGTTGTGGCATAGGCGCTTCCGTCCCGGAGGGACAACCGGCGCTCTGCGCCCTTCTGCCACGGAATTCATTCCGTGGCACTCGGCCCGTGGCTCAAGCCCACGCGCCCCGGCACGGAGCAAAGGTTCGCCGTCCCCCTTAATCGAAACTTAACCCGCGCTTAACGCTGTCTTAACACGGCGGCTCCATAATGTAGGGTGTGGCTGAGGTTGAGAGACCTCCCATTGCTCATCCCCTAGTTTGGCCGCGGCCCCCGCCGCGGCTCCTTTTTTTGTCCTTCTTTTGCCGTCCCCCGGCGGGTACAATGGCCCCATGACCGCCCCCTCCCACACGCCGGAAGCCGCTGCCAAGAAACACATCACTGAAGAAGACGCTCTTATGGAGGGCTTTCTTTCCGTCCTCGCCGCCCTGGACGGCGGACGCCGCACCGTCCACGTCGTTTTGCTGCGGGCGGGCAAGGAGGACAGCCAGACGCGGCATTTGGAACAGCGCGCCCGCGCCGCCCGTGTCCCCGTCGAGCACGTCGCCCCGGACGTCATCGACGACTTGGCCGGCGGGCGCACCCACGGCGGCGTCCTCGCCCGCGTCGGCCCGTATCGGTTCGCGCCATTGGCTGATCTGCTGGCCGGCCCGACCGTGCCCTTCGTCGCGATGATCGACGGCGTGGAAGACCCCTTCAACTTCGGCCAGTCCGTGCGTGCGCTGTACGCGGCGGGCGCGACCGGCCTGGTCTTGCGCCCGCGCAACTGGCTGTCGGCGGCCAAGGTCGTCGCCCGCGCCTCGGCGGGCGCATCCGAGCTGATCCCCACGGCGGTGGCCGAAACGGCGTCCGAGGCCGCCGACTTCTTTCGCGGGCACGGGCTGGCCGTGGCGGGCGCGACCGACGAGCGCGGCAGCCAGTCGGTCTACGAGGCGGACCTGACGCGCCCGCTGTTCTTGCTGATCGGCGGCGAGAAGCGCGGCATCACGCGCTCGTTCCTGGACCAGGCCGACCTGAAGCTCCGTATCCCCTATGGCCGCCCGCTGGCCCACTCGCTGGGCACGGCGTCGGCGGCGGCGGTCCTGGCCTTCGAGGTGATGCGGCAGCGGATGGCCGCCTCGGAGAAGGAGGCCCCCTAGCCCCTTCCCGGCGGGAACCGCCGGGGGTAGGCCCTGCCTCTAGGAGGCGTGGCGCGTGAGGATGTCCCGCACGATGGCGTCCGCGCCGATGCCCTCGGCCTCGCCCTCGAAGTTCAGGATCAGCCGGTGCCGCAGGGCCGCCGGGGCGACCGAGGCGATGTCGTCGAAGGCCACGTTGTAGCGCCCGTCCAAGAGCGCGCGGATCTTGGCCGCCAGTACCAGCGCCTGCGCGCCGCGCGGGGACGCCCCGAAGCGGACATACTGGTTGACCATCGGGGTCGCCACCTCGGAGCGCGGGTGCGTCGCCAGGATCGTCTTGACGGCGAACTCGCGCACGTGCGAGGCGATGGGCACCTCGCGCGCGATCTGCCGCATCGCCATGATCTGCGCCCCGTCCAGCACTTTCTCTACGGTCGGCGACTCGGCCCCCGTCGTCCGCTCCACGATGGCGGACAATTCGGCCAGGGTCGGCGAGGGCACGATCAGCTTGAACAGAAATCGGTCGAGCTGCGCCTCGGGCAACGGGTACGTCCCCTCCATCTCGATAGGGTTCTGCGTCGCCAGCACGAAGAACGGCTCCTGGAGCTTATACTGCTTGCCCGAGACCGTGACCGAGTGCTCCTGCATGGCTTCCAGCATCGCCGACTGCGTCTTCGGCGTCGCCCGGTTGATCTCGTCGGCCAGCACCAAATTGGCGAACACGGGGCCGGGCTGGAACTGGAAGACCTTGCGCCCGCTGTCGTCCTCCATCAGGATGTTGGTGCCGGTGATGTCGGCGGGCATCAGATCGGGCGTGAACTGGACGCGGTTGAAGTTCAGGTCCAGCACCTGCGACAGCGTCCGCACCAGCAGCGTCTTGCCCAGGCCCGGCACGCCTTCCAGCAAGGCGTGCCCGCCCGACAGCAGGCAGATCAGCACCCCGTCCACGATGTCGGTGTTGCCGACGATGACCTTGCCGGCCTCGGCCCGGACGCGGGCGAAGTCACCCTTGAACTGCGCGATGGTCGCTTCGTTGATTTCCATGAGGTTCCTTATAATTTCGGCGTCAGCAGGTAGCCGCGTCGTTCCCCTTTGTATTCGCCTAGCCCAACGATCTGTCCCTTGTCGTTGATGCTGGACGCCGTCTTGAGTACCCAGCCGGTGCCGACAGGTATCAGCGCGTTCAGGTCCGCCATTCTTCCACTACCATAGAGGAAGGCATGGTCTTTGCCATTTGCCGCAACCGCCTCTCCTACGATCTGACCGACGTTGTTGATGCCGTACCCATGACTTTCAGTGAAGCCCGGCAGGCTTCCCAAGTCGTGCATCTTGCCTGTGTCATACAAAAAAGCATGGCGGCTGCCTGCGGAGACCTGTACGTCGCCCGTGACCAGATCGTGGTCATTGATTCCCGTACCATCACTGCTGTCATAGCCAGGCAACGCGCCAAGATCAAGCATTCTTCCGGCGCGATACAAGAAGGCGTGCCTGTAGCCTTCGCCACGCCGGGTTTCCGCACTTCCCGTGATATTGCCTTTGTCATTGATCGCAGCAGCAATACTGGATTCCCCCCCTAGTGCTCCCAGGGCGGTCATCTTCCCGTCTTTGTACACAAATGCGCGTTGGCGATAGCTGAGGTCCTCATAGTAAGTCGTGTCGCTCTTGGAGGAAGACACATACCCAACGACTACGCCACTATTGTTGATGCCGCACCCAACACTATGCGTGTCGCCAGGCAACGTCCCCAAATCTTTCATCTGGCCGCCGCTGTAAACAACGGCGTGATAAACCTGTGTCTTATCCTTACGCGAGAAAGGCAGCGCGTATTGCCCCGTTATTTCACCTCTGTTGTTGATGCAGTAACCGCTGCTGGAACTATAAATCCCACCAGGCGATCCTAAATCTGTGATGCCATCACCATATAAGAAGGCCGCCCCTCTCCCAGATGACGAAGTAAAGGAGCCAGTTATTTGGCCGTGGCCGTTGACATAAGAAGGTTCGACGCAGCGGCCGTTGACGACACCCAAATCCGTGATCACGTAGGTCTGCCCGGCGGCGGGCCGGAACAGGGCGAGCAGGAACAGCGCCAAAAGAGCGGGCTTCATAGCCCCTAAGTTCGCCCCCGGCGGCTAATCTCCTTCTTACTGGTCTTCTAGACGGCCAAGCGACGGGCCTGTGCGCTATTTCACACGCCGCCTGTGACGCGCTTCCGCCTCGGCCTCCCCCGCCCCGGTTATAATCAGCCCAACACGCCGAGCCGACGGCTCAACACACTGAGACCAGGAGAACACCCATGAACGCTGCCGCCAACTTCAGCACCGCCATTAACACCGCTCTCGCTCCGGCCATGCCCGCCGCCCCGGCCGCACCCGCCGCCCGCCGTGCCTCGCTCCGCCGCACACTGGCCCGCTGCGGGGATCTGTTCGGCGCGGTCTCTCTGATGCTCGCCTCGGGCGGCTACGCGCTGTACGCGCTGACCTGCCTCACGGGGTTTTGAGGCCTCCGAAGGAGCGCGGGCAGGAACCCTCCCCCGGCACGTCGAACAGAGGCGCAGCAGAATCCGCGTTTGCGGAACCTGCCGCGCCTTTTTCGCCGTCTGTGACGAGGGGGAAACCATGAAGACATCGAAGGCCATCGCCGGCCTGACTCTGACCGCCGCTCTGGCCGCCGGCCTGGGCGCAGCCTTCGCCGCGCCCGCCCAAGGGGGGGACGTGCGGAAGGCGCTGCAAGCCGACTACTCCGACCGCGACGGCGCGGTGGCGCGCAAGGACGTGGACGGGACGCTGGCCCACTACGCCCCGGATTTTGTCGGCGTCAGCCACACCGGCAAGGCGCACGACATCAAGGAAGAGCGGGCCGACTTCGTGAAGACGTTCACGACGCTGAACATCCGGTCCAATGTCAGCCGTTCCGCCATCCAGGCCCTGGCCCTGGGCAAGGGAGGGACGGAGGCACAGGTGACGCTGCGCCGCCACGGCGTCCTGCTCATCGCCAACCCGCAGACGCGGCTCAACGACGTGGTGGTCCTGGACGGCGTGTACCAGGACACCTGGGCCAAGCGGTCGGGGGCGTGGCTTCTGACGCGCGAGCAGGAGAAGACCATCAAGGCGACCATGAACGGTCTGCCTCTTTAGAAGCCTCCGGGGAGCCTCATCCCCGGCCCTTCTCCTTCCACAAGGAGAGGGTAGCGCGCAGCGCCGGGTGAGGTTTCTTTGCCGCCATACGCCGCGCCCGGTGGGGAGAGGTCGGTGTGGGTATAATCGGCCCATGACCACTCTTTCCCATACTCCCGTTTCGATACCCCCCGCCGCGAAGAAACTGCCCCGGACCGACACCCGCCACGGGGACGTGCGCGTGGACGACTACGGCTGGCTGCGCGAGAAGGGCAGCCCCGATGTCACCGCTTATCTAGAGGCCGAGAACGCCTACACGGCCGCCGTCCTGGTCCCGACTGAGCGCCTGCAAGAGACGTTGTACGAGGAAATGAAGGGCCGCATCCAGGAGACCGACCTGAGCGTACCCTATAAGTTCGGGGACTTCTTCTATTATAGCCGGACCGAGGAGGGCAAGCAGTACCCGATCCGGTGCCGCAAGCGGGGCAGCCTGGATGCGCCAGAAGCGATCACGCTGGACCTGAACGCGCTGGCCGAGGGGCACTCGTACTTAGGCCTGGGGACGTATGCCGTCAGCGACGACGGCAACCTGCTGGCCTACTCCACCGACGTCACCGGGTTCCGGCAGTACACGCTGTTCGTGAAGGACCTGCGGACGGGCGAACTGCTGCCGGACCGGGTCGAGAAGACCGTCTCGGTCGTCTGGGCCGCGGACAACGCGACGCTTTTTTACACGGTCGAGGACGACGCCAAGCGTGCGTACCGCCTGTACCGGCACCGGCTGGGTCAAACAGAAGACGCGCTGGTCTATGAAGAGGCCGACGCGCTGTTCCACGTGTCCGCCGCCCGCGCGCGCAGCCGGGCGTTTCTTTTCCTGACGTCCGAGTCGTCCAAGACGACCGAAGTCCGCTGCCTCCCCGCCGACAACCCCGACGGCGACTGGGCGCTGCTCCACGCGCGCGAGACCGATCACCGCTGCTACGCCGACCACTGGCCGGGCCGCTTCTTCTTCCGCACCGACAAAGGGGCCAAGAACTTTCGGATCGTCTCGGCTCCGCTCGATGCCCCGACCGACTGGACCGAGTTCGTCCCGCACGACCCGGCCATCACGCGCGGGGACATGGACTTCTTCCGGGGCCATGCCGTGCTGTCCGAGCGCGAAGGCGGTCTGGAACAGCTCCGGGTTCTGGACATGGCCCAGTTTGCCGACGGCACCGGGGCGCACCTGATCAGCTTCCCCGAGCCGGCCTACGCGGTCAGCCTAGACACGAACCTAGAGTTCGACACGGACACGGTCCGTTATCGTTACCAGTCGTTCGTCACGCCCTCCTCGGTCTACGACTACGGCATGGGCGACCGGGCGCAGACGCTCTTGAAGCGGACGCCGGTTCTGGGCGGCTTCGACCCCGCCGACTACGTCTCGGTCCGGCTGGAAGCGCGCGCCCCCGACGGGACGCTCGTCCCCATCTCGCTGGTCTCGCGGCGGGACCGGGCGCGCGGCGCGCAAACGCCGCTGCTGCTGCACGGCTACGGCTCCTACGGCCTCTCCTACCCTGTCTCGTTCTCATCGAGCCGCCTGAGCCTGTTGGATCGGGGCATGACCGTCGCCGTGGCCCACATCCGGGGCGGCGGCGAATTGGGCGAGGACTGGCGCGAGGCCGGCAAGCTGAAAGAGAAGCACAACACGTTCACCGACTTCATCGCCTGCGCCGAACACCTGGTCGCCCAGGGCTACACGTCCCCCGCACATCTGGCAATTGAGGGCGGCAGCGCGGGCGGCCTGCTGATGGGCGCGGTCCTGAACCTGCGCCCCGACCTGTGCCGCGCCGCCATCGCCCACGTGCCGTTCGTGGACGTCCTGAACACTATGCTGGACGAGACGCTGCCCCTGACCGTGGGCGAATACTTAGAGTGGGGCAATCCGAACGTCGCCGCCGACTACACCACGATGCGAACCTACTGCCCCTACACCAACTTAGGAGCCGAAGCCTACCCCGCCTTGCTGGTCCGCGCCTCGCTCAACGACAGCCAGGTCATGTACTGGGAGGCCGCCAAGTACGTCGCCAAAATGCGCGCGCTGAAGACCGGCGACCACGCCCTGCTGCTCCACACCAACATGGGCGCGGGCCACGGCGGCGCGTCGGGCCGCTACGACGCCCTGCGCGAGACCGCCCTGGACTATGCCTTTTTGCTGACTCAATTGGGGGTCGCAGAGAGTCACCCCGCCGCCAGTGTCAGCGCGTAGACGGCCTCCGCCCCCGCGCCTTTGAGCGCGAGGGCGCACTCGTGGAGGCTGCTGCCCGTGGTCATCACGTCGTCGATCAGCAGCAGCGTCTTCCCCCGGACCCATTCCGGGCGGCAAACGGCGAACGCACCGGCAAGGTTGCTCCGGCGCTCGCCCGCCGCCATGCCGACCTGCGCGCGGGCGGCGCGGGTACGCACCAGAACATTAACGGGCAGCGGCAGGCCAAGCTCGGCCCCGACCACGTGCGCCAGGCGCTCGGCCTGGTTGTAGCCGCGCACCCGCCGCCGCGCCGGGTGCATCGGCACGGGCAGCAGGGCATCGAAGCGCAGACCGTTGAGGGCGAGGGAGTGGGCGCGGGCGGACGCGGCCAGCAGGTGCCCCAGGGGGAGGGCGAGCTGGGGCCGGTCGCGGTACTTGAACTGGTGGACGGCGTCGCGCAGGACGCCCTCATATGCGCCCAGAGCGCGGGCGCGGACGAACGCGGGGCGGCGCTGGGCGCAATCCCCGCAGCCGTCATCCCGACCCGCCAGCGAGTGCCCGCAGGCGGGGCAGAGGGGGTCGGCCAGCGGGACGATCCGGGCCGCGCAGTCGCCGCACAGGCCGGACGCGCCTAATGCGCGGCAGACCAGGCAGCGCGGCGGGTAAAGCAGGGAAAGGAAGGGGTCAAAAAGGGCGGCAAGGGTGGACACGGGCGACCTCCGTACCGCGTCAGATCAGGCTTATGTCCTCGAAGTGGGCGATCTCCTGGAAGGCGCGGTAACGGGAGTCGATGTCCGCCTGAGTCAGCGTCCGCAGGCGATTCAGCGAAAAGCCCTCGACGTTGAACGAGGCCAGGACGCTGCCGTAGACGACGGCCTTCTTCAGCGTCGCCGCCGACGTGTCGCCTTGGGCGGCGACGTAGCCGATGAAGCCGCCCGCGAACGAGTCGCCCGCGCCCGTCGGGTCGGTGATGTCCTCCAAGGGGAACGACGGCGCGGCGAAGTGCGTGTCCCCGCTGAACAGCAGCGCGCCGTGCTCGCCCTTCTTGATGATGACCGTCTTCGGCCCCAGCGCCTGCAAGGCCTTGGCGGCCTTGATGACCGACAACTGCCCCGTGAGCTGCCGCGCCTCGGCGTCGTTCATAAACGCGATGTCCACCCGCTTCAGGACTTCCAGCAGCGCGTCCCGCTTGCCCTCGATCCAGAAGTTCATCGTGTCGCAGACCGTCAGCAGTGGATCCTCCACCTGAGAAAGCACCTGGAGCTGGAGCGCGGGGTCGATGTTGGCAAGGAACACGTACTTCGCTTGTTTGTAAGCGTCGGGCAGCGTCGGCTGGAAGTCGGCGAAGACATTTAATTGCGTGTCCAGCGTGTGCGCGACGTTCAGGTCGAAGTCGTAGTAGCCCGCCCAGCGGAACGTCTTGCCCCCCGCGACCGTCTGCACGCCCGCCAGGTCGATGCCGCGCGAGCGCAAGAACTCCAAGTGCTCCGGCGGGAAGTCGTCGCCGACCACGCCGACGAGCTGGACCGGCGCGAAGAACGAGGCGGCGACGCCCGAGTAGTCCGCCGCGCCGCCGAGGGTGTCTTTGACCTCCCCGGCGGGCGTCTTGACCGAGTCGAGCGCCATCGAGCCGACAATAAGAACGGGGGCGGGCATAAGCGTCTCCTCTAAAACCGTCAGATAGAACTGTCAGATAGAACTGTCAAAAAGAAAGCCCGCCGCAATGCGGTGGGCTTTCTTTCTGGAAATATGGCGGCCTCGACTGGATTCGAACCAGTGACCCCTTCCTTCGGAGGGAAGTACTCTAATCCGCTGAGCTACGAAGCCATAAGTGCTTGAAGTATACCCAGGCGCGAAACAGTTGTCAACACCCGCGCCGACAATTCTCCCTTGACAGGCAGACGCTGGGCGTGGTATCCTTTCCCGGTGACGAAAGGGCAATGCCGTCCTTGCCGTCCGCCCCGGCCTCTGCCGGCGGTGGAAAGGCGGGGGCGCTTTTTTGTGCCTCGACAACACAATGCCATGTTTTCCCGCATCAACAACCCTGCTTCGTATGTCGTGAACTTTGATAGCCACAGCCTTGTCTTTCACCGGCCCGACCAGCAGAGACGCTTTGGCAAGCAGTTGATCGCTTTTTTTGCCGCGTGCCTGATCTTAACTGTCGCCGGTCCCTACTACAGTGAACTCACACACAGGTCGTATCTCGCTGGCTCTGTCGGAGATGTATGGGATGCCCCCGTGGATTTCCACCTAATTGCCATACTCTCTTTGTGCTCAGTTGTCTTGTGGGGGCCAATCACCGCCCTTCTCGTTTTTCTGAATGCGCCGCATCGTCTTCGTCTCGACCTTGATGACCGCTCCTACACGCTTGAGTACGGATACAAACTTTTCTCGTGTGTCTTCTGCGGGACTTTTGATGACATTGACAGCCTGCGAATCCGAAGCAAATATCAAAACTCTACTCTGCAAAGGCTGTATTCCATCGTCCTCGTTTGGAAGCCACACGCGAAGCCAAAAAAACCTGGAATTATGTTAAGCACCGGATATGACAAACAGGAAGCGGAAACGCTCCTGCGGCAGTATACGGATGCGCTGGGCGTTTGCGCCGACGACTCTCTGTAATGCGGCGGGCGTTCAACCGCTAACGAAATCCCGGTAATTTACCGAGGATAGGGGCACAATGCCTCACCTACGCCTCGTCCCGGATTTGCAACTCGATCATAGCACCGATCACAGCTCAGGAGACTCTATGAAGCACGTCGATATGCTCGTCATCGGCAGCGGGCCGGCGGGGCAGAAGGCCGCCATCCAGGCCGCCAAGCTCGGCAAGAGCGTCGCCCTCGTCGAGCGCAACCGCATCCTCGGCGGCGTCTGCACCCACACCGGGACCATCCCCAGCAAGGCGTTGCGGGAGGCCGTGCTGCACCTGTCCGGCATCCAGCAGGGCGGATTTTACAGCGACCGCGCGAGCGAAGGCCGGGGCGGACGCGGGCGGCCCGAGATCACCATCGAGGACCTGATCGCGCGCGGCCAGCAGGTCATCCGCACCGAGATGCAGGTCATCCGCGAGCACATGAGCCGCAACGAGGTCGAGATCATCACCGGCGAGGCCCGCTTTGAGGACCCGCATACGCTGCGAATCGGCCAGCAGTATGCCTCCCAGCTCGTCGAGGCTGACCACGTCGTCATCGCGACGGGGACCGTCCCGGCCCGCCCGCCCTCGGTCCCCTTCGACAAGACCCGCGTCCTGGACAGCGACGACCTGCTGGAACTCGACGCCCTGCCCAAGAGCATGATCATCGTCGGCGGCGGCGTCATCGGCACCGAGTACGCCTGCATGATGGCGACCCTGGGCGTCCGCGTCATCCTGACCGAGGCGCGCACGTCGCTCCTGGATTTCGTCGATTCGGAGATCAGCGAGGCCTTGCAATACCGGATGCGCGCGATGGGCGTGACCCTGCGCCTGGGCGAGCGCGTGGACGAGATTCGCGTTCAGCCCGACGGCCTGGTGCAGGCGACGCTGCAATCGGGCAAGCACCTGCGGGCGGACACACTGCTGTACTGCATCGGACGGCAGGGGACGACCGAGAAGCTGGGTCTGGAGAACGCCGGCATCGTCCCGGACAACCGGGGCCGGCTGCGCGTCAACGAACACTACCAGACAGACACCCCGCACATCTACGCCGTGGGCGACGTGATCGGCTTCCCCGCCCTGGCCTCGACCTCGATGGAGCAGGGCCGCCAGGCGTCGTGCCACGCCTACGGTGAGCCGACCACGTCGCTGCCCGACCTGTTTCCGCTAGGCATCTACTCCATCCCGGAGATCTCGATGGTGGGCAAGACCGAGGCGCAGCTCACTCAGGACGGCGTCCCCTACGAGGCCGGTGTCGCCCAGTATCGCGAGATCGCGCGCGGCCAGCTTTTGGGCGACGAGGTGGGCATGCTGAAGCTGCTCATCCACGAAGAGTCGCGCCAAATCTTAGGCATCCACGCCATCGGGACCGGCGCGACCGAGCTGATCCACATCGGCCAGGCCGTGATGACGTTCAAGGGCACCGTAGACTACTTCATCAACAACGTCTTCAACTACCCGACGTTAGCCGAGTGCTACAAAGTGGCCGCCCTGAACGGCTCCAACAAGCTGCGCCTGCTCTGGCAGGGCGGCGACCTGGACATCAGCCGGGGCGACCCCCACACCCCCGACAACAGCGCCGACCTGTCCCGCGAGAAGATCGCGGCCTAGAGCGCGAATTGATAGGGCGCGGCACTTGACAGAGAGCGCGTTCCGCGCAACAATGCCGCCATGCTACCCACCCGCTCCGTTCTGGACCCGGAGACGCCGCACCACCCCTTCGAGACCTGCTCGTTTCTGTAGGGCGACCGGAACTACCTGTTGCACCATCCGGTGCAAGTCCTTTCCGCACGTCAGGACGGCCAGTGGGTCTTCGAGTGCCCCGCCTATGGACTGTCCGCCTTCGCGGCAGACCGGGACGAGGAAAAGAGTTCAACGACTCGATGCCCAGTCTGCGCCGTAGGCAGATCGGCTCACTAAGCAAGGCCTAATTCCTCTTCTTGCTCGGCGGTACACCTACCCCAGGAGCCTACCACCAGCACCTCCTAGACAGCGGCATCCTCCTACCGACCGAAACTAAATGATGCTCCCGGAGAGTGCCCTTGCGCGGCTTGTGCAGTACGCGCTCACCCCGGCAGCGTGTCCAGTATCTCTCGCACGGACAGCGTCGCGCCGCAGATGACCTCGTCGGACGCCCCGTAATACAGCGTCAGCGTGTCGCCGTCGTCGCCCAGAATATGCCCGTTGGTGAAGACGACGTTGCCGAAGAAGCCGGTCAGCTCGTAGGGGGCCGACGGCTCCATGATCGGCTCCTCAGACCGGGCCAGGACGCGGCGCGGGTCGTCGCGGTCCAGCAGCAGCGCGCCCAGGCAGTAGCGGGACTGCTCGTTCGCCCCGTGGTAGATTTCGAGCCAGCCCCGGTCGGTCAGGATCGGGGCGGCACCGCACCCGATGCGCGCCGAGTCCCACATCCCCGGACGGCACCGGGCCAGGCAGTGGTGGCCGCCCCAATGCAGCAAGTCCGGCGAGCGCCCCAGCCAGATGTCGTTGCCGCCGATGTAGATGTTGGACGGGCGGTGCAGGCATAAATACTCGCCGCCGACTTTTTGGGGGAACAGCGCGCAGTCCTTGTTGGAGGGCGGGATGATCATGCCGTGCGCCTGGAACGTCCGCCAGTCGTCGGTGCTGCTCATGCCCACCCCCACCCCGTTGGGCGAGACTGCGGTATACGTGAGATAAAAGCGCCCGTCGATCTCCGAGACCCGGCTGTCCTCGATGCCGAACGACTCCAGATCGCCCCGGCCCACCAGTGTCGGCGCTTCTTCCGCCTGGAAGTGGACGCCGTCGTCGCTCGACGCCAGCCGCAGGTGCGACAGCGTGGTCAGGTAGGCCGCACCCTTGTACTGGAAGACGCGCGGGTCCTTGTAGATCAGGTCCGGGTCATCCATCGCGTAGGTGACGATGCCGATGCCGCCGGGCGAGTCGGGGTCCAGGATGGGCGTCGAGACCGAACCCTCGGCCTGATGGGGCCGCTCCGCCACGCGCAGCAGCAGCCACGTTTTGCCCCGCCACCGGAACGCGCCGGGGTTGAGCAGGCACTCCACCCCCAGCCCCTCCCGGCTCGGCCTCACGTCCGAGGGCCGTAAAATCGGGTTCGTCTCAAACCGCCGCGCGATGTCCGCCATGTGTTCGCTTCATCCCTTCCGTCAGCCGTTCGCGTCTTTTCTCATCATCGTGTCTTCTTCCAGCAGCCGCGCCATCGCGTCGCGCGTCATCCGATACAGATACCACTCGCGCATCCGGCGCGCGCCCATGCGCTTGTAGACGGCCTGCGCGTTGGTGTTCCAGTCCAGGCAGGTCCATTCTAGACGCCCGTAGCCGCCCTCATGGGCCGCGCGGACACACTCGCGCAGCAGGGCCTTGCCGATGCCGCGCCGCCGGTGGTCGGGCAGCACGAAGACGTCTTCTAAATAAAGCGATGGCTGGGCCAGGAACGTCGAATAGGTCGGGAACAGCAGGGCGTAGCCGACCGGGCCGCTCGCGCCCTCGGTTTCGGCCAGCAGGACTTCGAACTTCGGCGTGTCCCCGAACCCGTGCTCCCGCAGCCGCGCCTGCGCCTCCGCGTCCGGTGGCGGCAGGTCCTCAAACTCGGCCAGGGCGACGATGAGGCCGATGACGGCCTCGGCGTCCGCCCGCCCGGCCCGGCGTATGGTGGTGTGCCTCACGTGTCTGCTCTCCAATCCGGCGGGATGACCGGCGACTGTCCCAATTCATCGAGAACCCGGCACAACTCTTGGACCAGCTTGCGGAACGACGAGGCGCGGGCGTAGGCCGCCTTCAGGTCGAAGTGGGCTGAGAGGGCCGGCTGATCCGCCGTCTCGCTGTACGGCGCGTTCTGCGGCATCGTCCGGCTGACAACCCCTTTGGCACCTCGCACCTGCTCTGGGTCGCCCTCATAAGCGGCATCCTCGCGGATGCCCCGCTTCCCGCGCAGGGACTCTAGCGACGCCAGGAACCACGCCTCATACTCGCGTCGGGCCATGACGACCGCGGATGGCATCTGCGGCACGGCCTCCTTCGCCCAGCGTATCATGTTTGGGATGTGCATGACAGCACAGTCGTCGTCGGCATCGAAAAGCACAAAGATCACGGAGGCGTTCGGCTTGAAAGAGGCAATCTGCACCGCTCTTTTGAGGTCTTCTTCCCGGACCATCTGTGTCCGCTTGCTCCTGACTGGCGAGCCTATCTCTACGTAGCAGCCGAGTTCCGGGATCAGACGCCGCAGCAAAATCGGGAAAGCCGCTTCCTCTCCCTGCCCTTCCACGACTGTCTGAATCATGCCAAGTCCTTGTCAAATAGGTCTGAGACATCCTCCGAGGTGGAAGCAGGAGCGGCGTCCAGGGAGTTGGCCCGGAGCAATTCGCCCGCCCCCATCAAGTGCTGTCTCAGGGCTTTGACAGGTGCTTCGCCAAGTTCGGACACATGAGTTGCCCCGCTCTCCCACTCGACAACCCGGATGTTTTGCGACTGTATCCATTTCGTGTCCAGTAAGTCAGGGCTATGAGTTGTGACGACAACTTGGCTTCTCTGCGCGGCGATTTGTAGTATGTCTGCTATTGCGTCTAATGCACCTGGATGGATGGCAGCTTCTGGTTCCTCAATCGCCATCAGCGATGAAGACGACTCCTGCATAGCCGCAACGACGAAGCTTAAAGCCCTCAGTGTTCCGTCAGACATACTCGAGGCGGTAAAGATGGGCCACATATCGGCATCATAACCCTTTAGCTCATGAATAAATATGAGCGCAATTTTGTTGCCAAGCTTAGTCGCCTCAATCCGGTCAATACCAGGAACCACGGAAGACAGTAGTTCCGAGATACGCAAGGAGGCATTCTTGTCTCGGCCCATCAAGTGCTGTACCACGCTGGCAGTGTTCGACCCATCGCGCTTCAACGTCAAGCCGCTATCGGGGTCTTGTATGTCTCGCACCCGATTGGGTTCAATGTTGTACACACGCACTGCCCCTAATTCCTTTACCAGAGGTGACAGTTCTACTGTGCCTCCCACTATGAGCAAAGCCAGTGCTTCTGGATCAACCGAGGGCCTTAATCCTTCTAGATTAGTTCTGAACGTTCCCCCTATCCTATCAAACCACCGGCGAGTTCCATCTTGTAAAGCCACAACACATTGTTCATGGGCAACCTCGATGTCAGTGGTAACGGAACGTCGCATGACCACAGCATAGTGTCCACCCTTTATCGTGGCCCCAACTTGGTTAAAGTCCACTCGTAAACCCAGCTGCAGTAGGTGAAAGGGGGGGTCATACTCCACGCTCAGTAATCCGCCTAATCCTCCCCGCCGATCTAGTACAGAGGTTAGAGGACTGGACATACATTCGGACAGGAACGCTAGAGCATCAACAAAGTTGCTTTTACCGGAGCCGTTTCTGCCGACGAGGAAAAGCGGGTTGTCAAACGTCACGGTTTCGTTGCGGATGGATCGGAAGTTCTGCAACGTCAGTTTGTTGATGAACGGCTCTCGGCTCATGGTGTTGCTTTCGGGGGTGACGTTCATACCCCTACGCCTCATTGGCGCGTATCTGACGGTCAATATCTTCAGGGTGGGTGCGCACGTAACCCCAGGCATTGGCGAGGTCTTGGGCGCGCAGCGTCGGATAAGCCCGCAGAAGATCGGCCTCGCTCGTCCCCAGACGCCGGGCCTGTTCCAAGAGCCAGACGGGGATGCGTGAGCGGACGAGGCACGGCTCGCCGCCGCAGACGCCGGGGATGCTCTCCACTCCGGGGAAGGCGTCGCCCAGATCGCGCGCGACCCATTGCAAAAGCTGCGCCTTTTCTCCGCACGCCAGACTGGGCAGCAGTTTTTCGGCCTCTTGAATGGCGCTCATCGGCGGTCCCCTTGGTGCCTATTCTACCCGCTCGCCGCCGGAAGCCGGCGCGGGCAAGGCCCTCGTTTTCAGGGGCCACCCCGTCGGCGGGAGCGGCGGACGCCGGGGAAGGAGCCTATCCGTTTCGCGGCGGACACGTCCCACACCACGACGGCCTCCTCCGGCCTGACGGCATCGGGCATGACGACCCAAAGCTGCCGCCCGTCGGGGGAGAAGCGCAGAACGCTCGGCGTACAGGCGATGTCATGGTCGGTGCTGCGAAGCCTGCCCGTCCGAACGTCCCAGAAAACGACCCCGGCACCGCACAGCGTCCCGGCCAGCGTTTTACCGTCCGGGGAGAACGCCAGCGCGTAGGGAACACCCCCGCTTGTATCCAGAAATTGGAGACGCCGGTCGGCCTTGACGTCCCAGAGCCGCAGACGAATGGGTCCGTCGCCATCCGAGCAGTTGCCTGTCCCGATGGCGAGCGTCTGCCCGTTCGGGGAGAGGGCGAAGGTCGCCAATTCTTCCGCCGGGAGCAAGTCAGGGTGGAGCGGCAGATCGTGCCCCGTCTTCGCGTCCCAGAGGCGCAGCCCGCCCGGCCCCACGACCAGCGCGATCCCGCTGCTGGAGAACGCGGCTCCCACTTGGGGGGAAGGACGTCGAACAATCGTCCGCAGCACCCGGCCGGTCCGCGCGTCATAGAGAGTCACGCCGTCCGTGGCATCACAGGCCAGCGTCTTCGCGTCCGGCCAGAAGGCGACGCCCTCGACGTTCACCCTGACCGCCGATCCCGGAAAGGTGGCCCGACTCTGGAGGGTCAGCCGCAGCCGTCCCGTCCGCATGTCCCAGACCCGGACGCGGCCTGCCGCGCCGCCGCCGGCCAGCCGCCGCCCATCGGGTGAGAACGCGACACAAAGAACCCCTGCGCCGGGGCCTTGCAGCGTCCGTGACAGCATCCGTGTCAGTGTGCCGCTGCGGACGTCCCAGAGCGTCACCGCCCCGTTCCACCGGCACAGGGCGAGCGTCGTGCCGTCCGGGGAGAAGGCGAGGCTCACGATGTCCTGCCCAGGGTCGGGCGGCGGGCGCGGCGAAGGAAGCGCAGCGGCCCGGCACACGCACGGCAGGAGCAGCAGAAGGCAAAGGCTTGGAAGGGGACGCATCGGGAAACTCCCACATGACCGGGTTACTTCCTGCCCAGCGCGAAATCAATCCGCTCGCGCAGGGGCGGGTGGGTGAAGAGCCAGAACTTGATGAAGGCGGGCGGGTCCGGGTCGCTCAGATTTTGCTCGGACAGGGACACGAAGGCGCGGGCCATCGCGGGGTGGTCCCCGGTCACTTGCAGGCCGTAGACGTCGGCCTGGTGCTCGATCTCGCGCGAGACGCCGTTGGTGATTGGGGCGAGCAGGAAGCCGAGCAGGGTCGCCGTCAGCAGAAACGCCGGGACGGCGGCGTGGTCGGTCAAGCCATCGATGCCCCACCGCTTGCCGTGGCGGGCCAGCAGCCATTCCAGGAAGCGCTGCGCCAGCGGCAGGACGATCAGCAGGCCGACGACGCTCATCAGGAAACCCCAGTAAAGGTGCTTGAGGACGTAATGGCCCATCTCGTGCCCGACGATGGCGACCACTTGGTCCGGCGGCGTCCGGGGCGGCAGGAGGGTGTCCCACAGCACGATCCGGGCCGACGACCCGATGCCGGTCACGTAGGCGTTGGTGGTGCGGGTCTGGCGGCTCTTGTCCACTACGTAGATCGGCGCGTTTGGGATGCCCGCCTTCGCGGCCAGCACCTCGATCTGCGTCTTCAGCGGGCCGGGCGGCAGCGGCGTGAATGTGTTGAACAGCGGGTCGACGACTAGGGGCGCGACAAAGATGCCGAAGGCGATGATCGGGATCAGCGCCCCCCAGAACCACAGCGCCCACCGGCGCGGGGAGCGGTTGATCAGCCAGAACAGCACCCACAGGACCGGGACCGTTGTGGCGATGCCCACGGCGACGCCCTTGCCCTCGTCGGCCAGCCACGCCCCCAAACTCTGCGTGGACAGGCCGTAGTCATGCTGGAGCCAGTAGCCGCCAAAGAACGTCAGCGGCGCGTGGATGACGACCAGGGCCAGCGTCAGCAGCGCGTAGTAAGCCGCCAGTCGGGCGAGCGAAAGGCGCAGCGGCGTGACCCACCGCCGCAGCCGCGCGGACAGGCCGGACGCCAAAACGCCCCACAGCGCCAGCAAGCTATAAGCCGTCCCCGCAAAGTAAAGCCCGTAGCCCGTCCGCGAGTACCGCCGCATCTGCGGCGTGACGACCGGCGGGCGCACGTCGTTTGCCTGCTGAACAGGCGGCGCGGCGGCCTGTGCTGTAACGGCGGGCGCGGGCGCGGCCTGGGCGGGGCGAGGCACGGACAGCAGCACAGCAGCCCCGACACAAGCCGCTATTCCCCACAAAATCGCACGTCTGTTAATCGGTCTTCTCCCGCCCGAAATCATCCCACCAAGCGTCGCCCAGGGCAACAAGCCGTTCTAAATCCAGGGCCTTACCGCTGCTGTCAGATAGCGCAAGATTGCTTCCGCGCAGGTAAAGCTCACGCCACGGGTTATCGCTAAGGCTGCCTTGAACGTGTAGCGTCATCGCGGCACCGTCTCGGGCGATGTGAGCGTCGAAGACAGTCAGGTAATTTCTATCATCCCTGGAGACACTGAGGTTAGCCGGCCCCAATGATGTCTCTATCTCCGACCAACTCAGTGTCTCCTCGCGCCCTTTGGCTTGATACTGAGCAACGAGGCTCTCTTTTTTGTCGCGGGTGATGCCCCAAGGCCGCACGAGCCTGCCGGTCCAAGGTGCCAATCCTGTGGCGCGCAAGGAATTGACACCTTCCAGTCGGAAAGTTACAGTTCTCCCGCTGTCTTTCAAGTAGAAGATACTAAACTTCAGCGTCGCTGTCCGCGTCAGCCGGTCGGATGCTACGAAGAACAGCCGTGCATCGTGCAAAGCGGTCCACAAACAATCCGCCTCAACGCCCGTCGGTAGGTGAACCCAATCCGGGGTCGCTTCTTTGTTTTCTTCCACATCCCCTGCTGTCAGTACGGCTCAGGTACAATTGAGGCATGGACACGCAGACGCGCAAGATCGTCTTCGCCCCGCTGGGCGCGGACATGTTCGGCGACGACATCCTGCTCTTCGAGCACGGCATCCTGTTCGCGCTGGAGACCGCCGTCGAGGCCGCCGGGGGATGGGCGCTGGCCGATGTCCATGACGCCCTGGGCGGTGCGGACAAGCGCGAGCGGCCCACGCCGCCGCTGACCGAGGGCGAGGTCTACGCCCTGGCGGCCAAGGCCGGGTGCGCCGCCCTGGTGGACGGCGCGCTAGCCTGCGAGCGGGACTTGCAGACGGGGTCGCTCGCCCGCGTGACGGTCTCGCTCCGGGTCTTCTCTCCCGCGACTGGCGAATTCGCCGCGCCGGACTCGCTGACGTTCTCGGCGTTCGATGCGGACGCGCCGCCCGAAACATTGGCACTGGATTATGACCTGTGGATCGCCTTGCAGTTCCGTCTGTGCGCCGCCCTGCTGGACGCGCTGGGCGTGAACCTGCCCTGGAGCTTCACCACCGACGCCCTCCAAATCACTACGTCGTGGCCTGCCTATGTCGCGTTCCTGAAGGGCAAGCGGCTGGCGCGGACGCCCGAAACCAAGCTCGGCTACTACGAGCGGGCCATCCAGCACGACCCGGACTTTTTTCTGGCGCTTTACAACAGCGCCATGCTGTACAAGACGCAGACCGACTACGCGACCATGCGGAAGCGGCTAGGGCGGGCGGCGGCGCTGACGCGGGACCCGCGCGACCTGGGCGACGTCTACTTTGAGATGGGCCTGGCGTCCATCTTCCTGGGCGACCCGAAGACCGCCCGCAACTTCTGGGACCGGGCTTTGGAATACGCCCCGGACAACCCGGCCCTGTACGTCAACATGGCGGGGACATATGAGCAGGAGGAGAACTGGGCCGAGGCGACGGCGCTGAACGAAGCGGCCTTGGAGAAGTCGCCCGACTACCACAAGGCCTTGGTCAGCCTGGGGCGGCTCCACGCCATGTTCGGGCGCTTGGACCAGGCCATCCCGCTGTACGAACGCGCGTTAGAGTTGCAGCCGAACGACGCCCTGCGCCGGTCCGTGCTGGGCGGCTGCTACCTGGCGGCGGACCGGCCGGAGGACGCGCGGGCGCAGTTTGCCCAGGCCGTCGCTCTGAATCCCGGCAGCGATCCGGGGAAGTACGCGGCGCAGGAGCTGGAAAAACTGGGGCCGTCTTCACCTGCCGACGACACCAAACAAGACGGCGGGCAGAAAAAGAAGCGGTGGGGGCTGTTCTAGAGCATGAGGAACCCACCCCGGCCCGCTTGAATCCCCACCCTAACAGGGACCCTCCGGGGCACCAGTGCTTGGGGTGGCAGACACAAAGTAATGCTCCCTGGGCATAGCCTCAAGCGAGACGGGGCGGGTTCCTAACGCCGTCCCTCTCGTTGCCGCGTCCGCCGCACCCGCTCCTTCGACCGTGCCAGGGGCGAACCTGAGGCGGACGATGCTTCGGCGGCGGGTGTTGACAGAGAGGCGCGGCGCAGGCGGCTCGCCTTGCCCTTCTCGATCTCCGAGGCGTACACCGCCGAGACTTCAGCCCCCAGCAGGAAGATCATCATCGAGTAGTAGATCCACAGCACGAACGCGATCAGGTTGCCCAGCTCCCCGTAGAGCGACTTGTTCGGCTTGAGCAAGTAAACCGATAAGCCTTTCTTGGCGATCTCGAAGGCAACGGCGGCCGCCGCGCCCCCGACCAGAGCCGCGCGCCACGAGACGTTGGCCGAGGGCGAGGGCAGAAACTTAAAGGTGACGGCGTACATCAGGGCGCTGACCACGACCGCGCCCAGCTCGATCAACCCGGCGATCAGCGCGCGCTCGAAGGGGACGGCGTGGGCGAACGGCCGGGCCGAGAAAGCCGTGGAGAAGGCCGTCGTCGCCAGCGACAGCACCAGAAGGACGCCGACGCCGACCAGCAGGGCCAGCGCGACGCCCCGGAGCTGGAACCAGTTGCGCTTCTCGGGCGTCTCCCAGGCCGCGTTCATGGCCGTGGAGCCGTTGACGAAGATCTGGATGGACGCCCACACGACGGCGAGCAGACCGATGATGCCCGCCAGGCCGTGCCCCGTCAGCAGCTTCAGCAGTGTCGGCCCCGCGTGCCCATTGGCGTCGGAGATGGACGCCCGCTCCATCAGATGGTCCACCTCGTCGCCCGCCGCGCCGGGCAGGACTTGGGTGGACAGGAGGTGCTGGATTTGCACCACGGCTCTGTCGGGATCGTGCCGGTAATATAGGCCGAGCGTCCACAGGCCGACCAGCAGCAGGGGCACGATTGCGAGGACAAGGAAGAAGGCAAGGCCCGCCGCCAGCAGGCCGCCGTTGTTCTTGCCGAAGCGCTCGAAAACGTCCAGCGTGAACTTGATGACGAAGATGCGCTTCAGGCGCACGAGGATTGCGTTCATGGTGGTTGAAGTGAAATGGGAGGCCTTTATCCAGGCCGCAGTGTGATCTTGGCGGCATCCGAGGCGGGATTGCCGCCGGCGTCGAGTTCGGTCGCCGTGACCGTGAAGACGGTGTCGCGGTTGCCGCCGAACAGGAGCGTTTGTACTTTGAGCGAGAGGCCGTCCGCCGTCCAATCACCGCCCTTGGTGGCCGTGACGTCTTTGGTCGCGCTCTGGCCGCTGACCGGCAGGATGCCGCCCAGGGCCTTGCTCACGTAGGTGACGACGACGCGGACGGTGCTGCCGGGGGTGGCCGTGCCTTTGACGGTCAGAGGGGCACTGGCATCGACATAGGCGGCGTCCAGCGGGTCGGTGATCTTGGGCGCGGGCGGCGGGCCGGCCGCGACGGTCAGGCCGGTCGCCAGGCTCGTCGTGACCTCGGTGCCGTCCCGCGCCGTGAAGTGAGCCGTGACCGGGGCGTTCTGGACGCTGTCGCCGGCCTTGATCGTGTATTCGCCCGTGTAGACGCCCGGATCGGCCTCGGTCAGCGGCAGAGCTTTGGCGAGGCCGCCGACGCTGGCCGTGGCCTTGCCGCCCGGCTGGGCGTTCAAGGTGAACATGACCGTCGCGCCCGCGCCGATGACCTTGCCGCCCGCCTCATTGGTGGTGAACGACTGGACGATCTTGCTGGTCGAGACCTTGAAGCCCCAGCTCGTCGTCGTGGCATTGCCCGCGAGGTCGGCGACCGTCAGGCTGACCGTGTGCCCCCCGCTCGTCAGCGGCTGCGTCGGCTTAAAGGTGAACAGCGAGCCGGTCACGGCGGCGTCCGGCGTGACGTCCTTGCCGTCCAGCGAGACGCGCGTTGCGTCCGGGTTGACTCCCACGCCGGCCCCGTCGGAAACCGTGGCGTAGATCAGCGGATGGTCGGACTCGACCGTCGCGTCGCGGGCCGGCCCGAAGTCGGTGACTTTCGGGGGCTGGCTGTCGATGGTGATCGTGCCGGGGGCCTGGATCAGCGTGCTGGTGACACCCGCCGCCGTCAGCTTGCCCAGCACGGCGGCCTTGGACGCCGCCGCGCCGGCCTTGACGGTGTACGTCCCCGTGTAGACGCCCGGCGACGACTCGCGCATGGGGATGTCCTCGGCGACGCCGGGGATGGCGAACGTGGCCTTGCCGCCCGGCGTTCCGCTCAGGGTGGCCGTCAGCGTCTGGCCGGCCTTGAGCGGCTTCTGCGCGTCATCGGTGAACGACGTGACCTCGACCGACGCCGTGCCCGCGGGCGGCGCGGGGTTCGCCGGGTTGACGGGGCTGGCCGCCAGGGGGGCGGGGGCGACGCCGGGCGGCGTCGGATTCGGGTTGTCCGCCGTCGAGACCGCCACGCCGTAGCCCAGGCTGTTGGCCGGATTGGTGCGGATGACGACCTTCTCGAACTTCTTGACGTCCGACAGGGCGACGGCACGGCCGTCGAAGCTGACCGGCGCGTCCGGGGAGATCTCGATGGCCCGGCCGCTGTCAAGCGTCAGGACGGTGGCGGAGCCGAGCGTACCGATGCCGACGATGGTGCCGCGGACCTCGCCGAACGTCGCCGTGACGACGGTCGCCGCACCCGAATCGTCGCGCTGCACCATCACCTGATCGCCGGCTTTGAGGGCGGAAAGCGCCACCTGGGTGGCGGGCTGCCCACTGACGGAGCGCAGGACGATGGTGGACGGGGACAGCGGCACGACCGTGTTGCGCCCACCGACTCTGAGCGTCAGCTTGGACGGCGTGGTGTTGGTATAAACGCCCGTCACCTGCCCCGAGACCGGCCCGTCCTGTGCCGCCGTGGGCGGCGCGGGCAGGGCATTCAGATGAGGGTCCAGGGTCTGGATCGAGACGGTCCGAATGGCGGGCTGCCACTGCACCGAAGCGCCCAGGGCCTGGGAGATGAAGCCCAGCGGCACCAGAACGGTACCGGCGATGAGCCGGGCCGGCTGCGGCAGGGCGCGCGGCTGGCCGTTCACGGTCGCCGTCAGCGCCCCCAGGGGCAGGACGATGGCGGTCTGCCCCTTTTGGCCGTAGACGGTCCGTGTGGCCTTGTCGAACCGGACCGTCGCGCCCAGGGCCTCGAAGATGTCGCGCATCGGCACCAGCGTCGAGCCTTGGATCTGAGTCGGCGGCGTGTGCGCGAACCGCAGAGCGATCCCGTTCAAGACGACCTGGATCGGCCGAGCCGGCGCCGCGGCCCGCACGGCGGGCGCGGCCAGGAGCACGGGCAGGGCGGCGAGCAGCAAGCCGGGTGTCATTCTTTTATGCGTCATAGGGTTGTATATCCGGTGGGAGTTGATACGAAACACGGGTACAATCGCGCAGTGACAGATAACCCTCACTCGCCTTATGACTTGTTGATCGTCGGGGCCGGCCCTATCGGCCTGGCCGCCGCCTGTGCCGCCCAAGACGCCGGCCTGCGCTTCCTGATCCTGGACAAGGCCGGGCCGTGCCAGAGCATCGTCGAGTACGCCCCGCGCCAGAGCTTTTATTCGCCCGCCGCGGAGCTGGAAGTCGGCGGCATCCCCTTCCCTCTGGCCGCCGACGACAAGCCGCGCCGCGAGGACGCCTTGGCCTACTACCGCGCCGTCGTCGTCAGCCGCCGCCTGCCCCTGCGGACATGGGAGAGGGTCACGCACGTCCGGCGCGTAGGCGGCGTGTTCCGGGTCACGACCGTGCAGCAACCTGACGGGGCCTGGGAGACTTCGTATACCGCCCGCGCCGTGCTGCTCGCCAGCGGCGTCTGGGACCAGCCCCGGACACTTTCGGTGCCCGGCGCGGACCTCAAAAAAGTGAGCGCGCGGTACGTCGACCCGACGCCCTATCTGGGCCGGGACTGCCTGACGGTCGGCGGCGGCAATTCCGCCGCCGAGGTCGCGATGGCCCTGGCGCGGGCGGGCGCGCGGTCCCGCATGGCCTTGATTGAGCCGTCGTTCGACGACTGCAACCTGCGCCCGTTCGTCCTCCGCGAGCTGCTGATCATGGTCGAGGAAAAGAAGATCGAGCCGTACTTCGCCACCGAGGTCACGGCCATCACGCCTACCGATGTCACCCTGCACCGCCGGGACGGCGGCGATACGGAGACCATCCCGAATGACTTCCTGTTCACATTGATCGGCGCGGACCCCGATGTCCCGTTCCTCCGCGATGCCGCTGTCGAGATCAATCCCGCCGACAGCAAGCCCGTCTACGACGAGGACACGTTCGAGACCAACGTCCCCGGCCTATACGTCTGCGGCAGCATGGCGCGGGACCAGCACATCGTCAACGGCCGCTCCCGTGCGGTGCAGATCGTGGAGCGGATCGCAAGGTTGGCACATGAAAATGAGCGAAATCTCTCAGAAGCGTGAATGCGTCCGGGTGCTCTGCGCGGCAGTTTGGCTGCTTGCCTCACAGCCCTGCCAGGCACAGACTGCGCCCGCCCCTTCCCCCATCACCATTACCGTTCAGCCCGGCGCGCGGCAGACGTTCCGCGGCTTCGGCGCGAGCGGCCTGAACTTCGGGGGCGAGTACCAGGCGCTGACGCCGGCGCAGCGGCGGGCGCTTTCCAAAACGCTCTGGCACGACCTGAAGTTCACGACTCTGCGCCTGTGGCTGAACACCGACCAGTACGCGCCCACGCCGGGCGCGCGCGACATGGCGCAGTTCCGCGGCTGCTACGTCGATTCGGGGCTGATCGCCGACGCGCGCCGCAGCGGCGTCACGACCCTGCTTCTGGCCCCCGACCACCTCCCCGCCTATATGGCCGAAAAGCGGCCCGACGGCAGCGCGCAGACCGGCATGGCGCTCAGGCAGTCCCAGGTAGATGCCTACGCGGACCTGGTCGCGGACTTCATCGCCCGCCTGGGCGTACAGACCGGCGTTCGTATCGACGTCACCGGCATCCACAACGAGCCGAACGACACGTTCCGGTTCACGCCCGCCCAGATCGTCCAGGCGGTCAAGCGCCTGCGGGCCGACTTGGACGCGCGCGGCCTGGCCCGTGTCCAGATCATCGCGCCGGAGAACGCCAGCGCGGACGGCACCCTGGAGGCGCAGATCGACGCGCTCAAAGCCGACCCAGCCGCCTGGAGGGCGCTCGCGGGGATCGCATCCCATTCGTACAACATGGCGGCGACCGAGCGGATCGCGGGCCGCATCGCGGGCACCGGGAAGGCCTATTGGATGACCGAGGCCAGCGACAACGGCCCCGAAGCCCCCGGCGACGCCCAGCGGGCCGCGTCGCTCGCATCGCGCTTTCTGAGCGACATGAACCACCGCGTCACGCACTGGATCCATTTCGTTGGGTTCGAGGTCCCGGACCCGAACGACAACGCCACGCGCGTACTGGCCTACACCCCGGCCAATACAGCCTCCAATACGCCGTTCGGGATCACCGTCTTTCAGAAGTATTACTACTACAAGCAGCTTTCCGATACGTTCGATGTCGGTGCGGTCTTCCGCCGGTCGCAAAGCACGTCGGACGGCGACATGACCTATACCTACGGCAAAAAGCCTCGGCTGACGGTGGCGGCGGCCCGGAACCCGGATGGGACCTGGGGCATCGGCCTGAGCAACTACACCTCTTCCAGCTTCCGGGATGCCGACGACGAGAAAGACTTTGCCCAGCACAACAGCGGCTACGCCGCACGGACCTTCGCGGTCGCGATTCGCGTCCCCGAGCTGGCACGTGCCGGCGTCCTGCGCTTCGCTGTCCGCCGCAGCAACAGCGGCGTCAACGATGTGGTGGGCGGTACGCTGCTCATGCATGATGGTGCTCTTACGGTCCCCCGCGTCGGACCGCTGGACTTGATCACCCTGCGCTCGCTGCCAGGATCGGGTACAACGGCCCCATGATGACCTTCTCCTGGCCTACCGTGCTGGCCGCGTTTCTGGCGTCGATGGTCGAGTTCGTCGAGGCGCTGACCATCGTGCTCGCCGTGGGGGCCGTGCGCGGGTGGCGGCCCGCGCTGTGGGGCGCGGCGGCGGCGACCGTCCTGCTGGCGATCCTGGTGGGCGCGTTCGGGCCGTCGCTCGCCCACGTCAACGCGCACCTGTTCCAGCTCGTCGTCGGCCTGCTGCTGCTCTTGTTCGGGCTGCGCTGGCTGGTCAAGGCGATCTTACGCGCGGCGGGCGTCATCGCCTTGCGGAACGAGGACGACGAGTACAAAGAACAGGAAGAGTCTTTGGGGCACGTCGCGCGCCGTGAGGGGTTCGACACCGGCGCGGCCCTGGCCGCCTTCAACGGCGTGTTCATCGAGGGCATCGAGGTCATCTTTTTGGTCATCTCGATGGGCGCGGCCAGCCGCCAGATTGTGCCCGCCTCGCTCGGCGCGGCCCTGGCCGCCGTCCTGGTCATCGGGCTGGGAATGGTCGCCCGCCGCCCGCTGACGGCGATCCCGGAGAACGCCCTGAAGCTGGCCGTGGGCGTCTTGGTCTCCGCCTTCGGGACGCTCTTGGTGGGCGAGGGGCTGCGCCTGGAATGGCCGCTGGGCGATGCCTGGGTGCCGCTGGCCCTGTCGGCGGGCTACGCCCTGACGGCGGCGGCGGGCGTCGCGCTGGCCCGTTCGGCGCGGCGGGGGAGATCAGCATGAAGCACTTACGCACGGCCTGGGGGGAGCTGATCGGGCTGTTCGTGGACGACTGGGCGTTCGCCCTGCTCGTGCTGCTCTGGGCCGCCGTCTTCGCCCTGCCGCCCGTGCGCGCCCACGCGGCCTGGGCCGCGCCCGCGCTGTTCGGGGGCCTGGCCGCGCTGACACTGGCGTTCGTGGTCCGACGCGCGCGGCACTAGGGGCGCGTCGCCTTGCCCGATTCCGCACGCCTATGGGGTATGCTAAGAGAAAACGTAAGCGCCACCCGCGCCCCTTAAGGAACCCGTCCGTCCATGCATATCCGAACGATCCAGCACGCCGTTCCCACGCATAAAGTCACCAACGACGATATTCTAGAGACGTTCCGCCACGAGAGCCGGGACCGCGTGGGCCGGGTGCAGATGGCCCTGCTGGAGACGCAGGTGCGGGCGACCTTGGCGACGGCGGGGACCGAGGTGCGCTACAAGCTCGCGCCCGGCGAGAAGGCGCTCGACCTGGTGCTGGACGCGGGCCGGCGGGCGCTGGCCGACGCCGCGATGGCACCGGGCGACGTGGATTTTTTGATCTACACCGGCGTCGCGCGCGGCTGGCTGGAGCCGGCCACGGCGAACGTCGTGCAGTCCGAGCTGGGCATGCCGAACGCGACCTGCTTTGACATGCTGGACGCCTGCGCGAGCTGGCTGCGCGCCATGCAGGTCGCTCGCAGCCTGATCCAGAACGGGACGTACAAGACGGGCATGATCGTCAACTGCGAGAGCAGCCTGGTCCGCAGCTTCTGGGCGTCGGAGATCAAGGACAGCGCCGATCTGAAGCACCGGGTCGCCCAGTTCACCATCGGCGAGGCGGCCACGGCGACCATCATCACCGACGCCCAGCCCGACGACGACTTTTACTTCAAGTTCCAGAACTTCGGCGAGCACTACAAGCTGTGCATGATCCCGCTCGCCAACATCGCCGACTTCTCGCCGGGCGACCCGGACCCGCGCCACGCCACGTCGCAGTTCTTCTCGCTCTCGCGTGAGCTGGTCGTCACCACGGTCAAGAAGATCGCCGAGGTCTACGGGCGCGACCCGCACTTCTCGGACCGCTGCTACGACATCGCCTTCGGCCACGAGGCCAGCCAGAAGGCCAGCGAGGTCCTGGTCAAGCACATCGGCCTGCAGAAAGGTGTCTACTACAGCATCCACCCCCGCTACGGCAACTGCGTCTCGGCCTCGGTGCCCCTGGGCATGAGCCTGGCCCAGCAGGAAGGCCGCCTGAACCGGGGCGACAAGACGCTGATCGTCGTCGGCAGCGCAGGCGTCTCCGTCGGCCTGGCAACGTTCACCTTCTGAATCTTCTGATCCCCGCGAACCCTTTCGCCCGCGCCTTCCGTTAGGAGTCGTAACGCCCCCTGACGGAAGGTTTCCCTCCATGCCCCGCCCGCGCCGCCGCCGCTTTCTCGCCCTCTTCGCCGCTCTGGCCCTCGGCACCGTCGCCCTCACCCTGTGGATGAGCCGCCCCGCCCCGCCCCGCTACACCGTCACCGATCTAGGCGTCCTGCCGGGCGACGGGGGCAGCGGAGCCTCAGCGATCAACAATTCCGGGGACGTGGTCGGGCTTTCCGGCGCCGCCCAGGGTACGCCCAGTGCTTCCACCGTCTTCCATGTCTTTTTCTACCGGAGTGGTCGGATGGCCCACACGGGCATGACTCTGGAGAGAACCTTGCGCGAGGCACTGGCGATCAACGACCGGGGGCAGGTGGCCGGTCGATTTGCTGCCTCTCCGAAGGCCGGCTATGCCTGCCTCTGGGCTGCGGGCACACAACAGGACCTGGAAACACTGCCGGGCCTGCTGGAGACGTTCGCGTCCGGCCTGAACAACCGGGGGCAGGTTGTGGGCGGCGCGGCGGCAGTGCGGAATGGGACAGGCAAGCCGCCGCCGGCCCAGGCCTTTTTGTTCAGTGGCGGGCGTATGACGCTGTTGCCGTCCCCACCGGGCTACACCGATGTGGTCGCGAGCGGCATCAACGACGCCGGGCAGGTAGCCATGAACGCCGGGCTGCCGCCCCACCCTTTTCTGTACGACACGCGGACAGGCAAGTGGGCCGCTCTGGCCCTGCCGACGGGCGCACAGTGGGGGTATGCAAGCGCCCTGAACAGTCAGGGCCGGGCCGCAGGTTCGGCTGGGACCTTTATCGGCACGTTCAGCCAACACGCCGTCCTCTGGAGCGGCGGCGCGGCAACCTACCTGGGCACACTGCCAGGGGCGGCGAACAGTAAGGCGTTCGCGCTGAACGGGCGGGGCGAGGTGGTCGGCTTCGCCGACTTTGATCCCAGCGCAGCGGGCGAGGCCATCGGGACGCACCTGCGGGAGTCGAATCCGCTGCGGCGGCTATTCCGCACAAACTTCACCAGACGCGCGTTCGTGTGGCGCGCGGGCCGCATGGCTGACCTGAATGACCTCATCGCCCGCGACTCGGGCTGGACGCTGGCTGAGGCGCACGGCATCAACGACCGGGGGCAGATCGTCGGCGACGGCGAGCACAACGGCCAGGGGCGGGCGTTCCTGCTGACGCCGCTCCATTAACTCGTTGGACGCGAACCCTTCCGCCCCTGCCTTCCGTTAGGAGTCGTAACGCCCTCTGACGGAAGGTTTGCCTCCATGCCGCACCCGCGCCGCACCCGCTTTCTCGCCCTCTTCGCCGCTCTGGCCCTTGGCACCGTCGCCCTCACCCTGTGGGTAAACCGCCCCGCCCCGCCCCGCTACACCGTCACCGATTTGGGCGTCCTGCCAGGTTACGCGCGTATTTGGGCGGTCGCTGTCAACAGCCGAGGCGACGTAGTCTGTTCCGCAGGCAACGCAGGCAACGCCGGGGCCGGCACAGAGCGGGCTTGCGTTTACCGGGGCGGCAGGCTGGTAGACCTCGGCGTACCACCTGGCTTTACCGACAGCGTAGCGAGGGGCATGAATTCGCGGGGCGAGGTGACGGGCTATGCCGACCTCCCCGCCTCGCTCCAAACCTCCCGTTATGGCCGGGGCAAGAGATCAGGCTTCGCCCTCCCGGCGCGGGCTACAGCCACGCATCACGCTTCTCTTTACAGCCAGGGCAAGATGCAGGACCTCGGCACTTTGCCCGGCTCCACCGATAGCACGGGCGAGAGTATCAATGACCAAGGCGAAATCGCCGGGTATGCGACGAGCTACACGCAGAGCGGGACGGCACATGGGCATGCCTTTGTCTACAGCCACGGCAGAATGACGGATCTAGGCGTGCCTCCCGGCTGCGTGGAGTGCGGTGCCCAGAGCATCAGCGCGACGGGTCAAGTCGTTGGCGACTGCTCCATGACGTCGGGCCTGGATCGCCCATTCCTCTACGATAGCCGAACGCGGAAGATGACGCTGCTGGCCTTGCCCGCACCCTACACGCACGGACGGGTCTCTCAGGTTAACGACAAAGGGGAAAGCATCGGCCAAGTTTCGACTGCCGACTGCACCTGTCACGCCGCTCTCTGGCGCGGGGGCCAGATGATCGACCTGAAGGAGCCGCCCGGTGAGGCCAACGGCGGCGGGGGGGGGATAAACAATCAAGGGGAGGCCGTCGGCGGCTGTGGCGTCAAAAACGGCCCGGCCAGAGCATTTTTGCTATTTTTGTGGAAGCACGCACCCAATATCAGCGCCCTCCAGAGGTATCCGAACGCCATCCCCGACCACGCCTTCGTGTACCGCGAGGGGAAGATGCAGGATTTGAATACCCTGATCCCGAAGGACGCCGGCTGGGTGCTGACCGATGCGCGCGGCATCAACGACCGGGGGCAGATCGTCGGCAACGGGGAGCACAACGGCCAGGGGCGGGCGTTCCTGCTGACGCCGCTGCGCTAACTCGTCGGACGCGAACCCTTCCGCCCGCGCCTTCCGTTAGGAGTCGTAACGCCCTCTGACGGAAGGTTCCCCTCCATGCCCCGCCCGCGCCGCACCCGCTTTCTTGCCCTCTTCGCCATCCTGGCCCTCGGCACCGTCGCCCTCACCCTGTGGATGAGCCGCCCCACCCCGCCACGCTACAGCGTCACCGACCTAGGCGTCCTGCCGGGAGACACGGACAGCGACGCCTCGGCGATCAACAGCGCCGGGGACGTGGTCGGGCTTTCCAGCGCCGCCGGGGGGACGTCCGGTGCTCCCAGCGTCCATGTCTTTCTCTACCGGAGTGGTCGGATGGCCCGCCTGGGCACGGCTCTGGAGAGAACCTGGCGGGGGGCACTGGCGATCAACGACCGGGGGCAGGTGGCCGGTCGATTTGCTGCCTCTCCGAAGGCCGGCCATGCCTGCCTGTGGGCTGCGGGCACGCAGCAGGACCTGGGAACACTGCCGGGCCTGCTGGAGACGTTCGCAGCCGGCCTGAACAATCGGGGGCAGGTTGTGGGCGGCGCGGCGGCAGTGCGGGACGGGGCGGGCAAGCAGCCGCTGGCCCAGGCCTTTTTGTTCAGCGGCGGGCATATGACACTTCTGCCGCCCCCGCCGGGCTACACGGAGGTAGTCGCGAGCGGCATCAACGACGCCGGGCAGGTAGCCATGAACGCCGGGCTGCCGCCCCACCCTTTTCTGTACGACACGCGGACAGGCAAGTGGGCCGCTCTGGCCCTGCCGACGGGCGCACAGTGGGGGTATGCAAGCGCCCTGAACAGTCAGGGCCGGGCCGCAGGTTCGGCTGGGACCTTTATCGGCACGTTCAGCCAACACGCCGTCCTCTGGAGCGGCGGCGCGGCAACCTACCTGGGCACACTGCCAGGGGCGGCGAACAGTAAGGCGTTCGCGCTGAACGGGCGGGGCGAGGTGGTCGGCTTCGCCGACTTTGATCCCAGCGCAGCGGGCGAGGCCATCGGGACGCGCCTGCGGGGGTCGAATCCGCTGCGGCGGCTGTTCCGCACACACTACACCAGCCGCGCGTTCGTATGGCGCGCGGGCCGCATGGCCGATCTCAACGATCTCATTCCCTCCGATTCAGGCTGGACGCTGGCTGAGGCGCACGGCATCAACGACCGGGGGCAGATCGTCGGCGACGGCGAGCACAACGGCCAGGGGCGGGCGTTCCTGCTGACGCCGCTGCGCTGAGGCAGACCATGCCTTGCGCCCGCGTGGCTTCCTCTGTTATACTGGCCCCATGAAACCAATCGTCTTAGTCGCAAGCGGCGACCTGCGGCTGTCGGCGAACCAGAAGTGCGAGCCGGCGCAGGCCGCGATGGAGAAGCAGCTCATGGCCGCTTTCGAGCGGCAGGGCGCGTCGGTCACGCGCGGGCACGCCTTCGACCCCGTCAAGCAGCACGGCTTTCTGGACAGCCAGAAGCGCGGCATGGAGGTCTTCCGCACCATCGACCCCGACGCGCCCCTGGTCGTCGCCGAGGCCGTGTGGCAGTATTCCCACCACGTCCTGCCCGGCCTGACCACGCATCGCGGCCCGATCTTGACGGTCGCCAACTGGAGCGGGACCTGGCCGGGCCTGGTCGGGATGCTCAACCTCAACGGCTCGCTGACCAAGGCCGGCGTCGCCTACAGCTCGCTGTGGAGCGAAGATTTCACCGACGACTTCTTCACGCGCGGCCTCGCCGAATGGCTGGCCGGGGGCAGCGTCACGCACGACACCAGCCACGTCCGGCCCCTCACCGCTGTTCCCGCCGAGGCCGCCCAGATCGGGTCGGAGTTCGCCGCTGCGCTGCGGCGCGACAAGGCCATTTTAGGCGTCTTCGACGAGGGCTGCATGGGCATGTACAACGCCATCATCCCCGACGAGCTGCTCGCCCCCCTGGGCGTCTTCAAGGAGCGCCTGAGCCAATCGGCGCTGTTCGCCAAGATGGGCACCGTCTCGGACGGCGCCGCCCGCGCCGCCTACCAATGGCTGTTAGAACGGGGCATGACGTTCCAACTGGGGCCGGACGAGGCGACCGACCTGACCGTCCCGCAAGTGCTGGGCCAATGCAAGATGTACATCGCCGCCGTGCGGATCGCCGGCGAGTTCGGCTGCGCTGCCATCGGCATCCAGTACCAGCAGGGATTGAAAGATTTAGCCCCCGCCTCGGATCTGGTCGAAGGCCTGCTTAACAACACGGATCGCCCGCCCGTCGCTGATGAGGAAACGGGTGCCGAGCTATACGCCGGGGCGGCCCTGCCCCACTTCAACGAGGTAGACGAGTGCGCGGGCCTGGACGCCCTGGTGACTCACCGGCTCTGGACAGGGATGGGGTATGCGCCCGAGACCACTCTGCACGACCTGCGCTGGGGCCGGCGCTACAGAGGTGAGGGGCGCGACGAGTACGTCTGGGTCTTCGAGATCTCGGGGGCCGTGCCGCCCGCCCACTTCGCCGATGGCTACCGAGGCGCGACCAGTGAGCGCCAGCCGCCCATGTACTTCCCCGCAGGTGGCGGCACGATCAAGGGCGTCAGCCGCCCCGGCGTCCTCGTCTGGAGCCGCGTCTTCGTCGAGGACGGGCACCTCAAGTTCGACACGGGCCTGGCCGACGCCGTCGCCCTGCCCCCCGCCGAGACGCAGGACCGCTGGGATTCAACCACGCCCCAGTGGCCGATCATGCACGCCGTCCTGCGCGGCATCTCGCGCGACCAGATGATGGCCCGCCACAAGGCCAACCACATCCAGGTCGCCTATGCCCCCGACGACGAAGCGGCCCGCCGCGCGTTGTACGCCAAAGCCGCCGCCATGCAGGCCCTGGGCCTCGACGTCTCCCTCTGCGGCGAGGTCTGAAAACCCCGTAGGAGGGGCTATAATCACGGAAGAGAAACGGACCACCATGACCATGGCCTCAGCCCCCCATCCAGTCCTCCAGGCGGACGCCGCCAACCAAAAGCTGCGCGGCGGCTACTACACCCCCCCGGCCATCGCGCGGTTCCTTGCGGGGTGGGCGATCCAGTCGCCCGCCGATGAGGTGTTAGAACCGAGCTGCGGCGACGGGGAACTGCTCGAAGCCGCCGCCCGGCGGCTTCTGGCGCTGGGCACGGCCCCCAGCGATGTCGGGCGGCAGCTCCAGGCCACGGAGCTGTACGAGTCCGAGGCTGCCTTGGCGCGCGCGCGCCTGGATGGCCTGGGCATCTCCCCCGGCGGGGTGACCGTGTCGGACTTCTTTTCGCACGGTGACCAGGCCTGGGGGCTGGTCGGCGCGCGGTGCGACGTGGTGATCGGCAATCCTCCCTTCCTGCGCTACCACACGTTCCCCGAAGACCAGCGCGAGCGGGCCTTCCGGCTGATGCGGACGGCGGGACTGACGCCGACCAAGCTGACGAACTCCTGGGTGGCTTTCCTGGTCGCGGCCAGCCTGCGACTGAATCCCAATGGACGGCTGGCGATGGTCGTTCCCGCCGAACTGCTGCAAGTCAAGTATGCCGAGCAGACGCGGGCGTTCCTGGCACGGCACTTCGGCGCGCTCACCATCGTCACCTTCCGCCGACTGGTGTTCGCGGGCATCCAGCAGGAGGTGGTGCTGCTGCTGGCCGAGAAAGACCCGGAGATCGAGAGCGGCATTGATGTCGTCGAATTGGGCGATGCCGATGATCTGGCTGGATATGAGGTTCGGCTTCGCGCGCGGCGTCACCTGAAGGCCATCGACCACGGCACGGAGAAGTGGACGCAGTATTATCTAGAGGAACGCGAGATCGGCCTGCTGCGCGCTTTGGGCGAGCACCCGCACCTGACGCGGCTGGGCCAGGTCGGGTGCGTGGACGTCGGCGTCGTGACGGGACGGAACCCGTTCTTCGTCCTGCCCGAGTCGCAGGTGCGGGGGCGCGGGCTGGAGGGCCTGACCCTGCCGCTCGTTGGGCGGACGGCGCAGCTTCCGGGACTGTCGTATTCCGAAGAGGACTGGCAGGCCGACCGGCGGGCCGAAGTCCTATGCCATCTTCTGAATCTTCCCGCTGTGCCTTTCGATCAACTGCCGGAAGCCGCCCAGGCATACGTCCGGCACGGCGAAACGCTGGAGGCGCACACGGGGTTCAAGTGCCGCAACCGCAAGCTCTGGTTTGTCGTGCCGACGCTGTGGCCGCCCCACGCGTTCCTGTTCCGGCAGATACACGGCTACCCTAAGATCGTGGAGAACCAGACCCAGGCCACGTCCACCGATACGATTCACCGTGTCTGCTGCCACCACCCGGAACACGCAGGACCACTCAGCCTTGCCTTCCTGAACTCGATGACGTTCGCTTTTGCCGAAGTCCTGGGCCGCAGCTACGGCGGCGGCGTTCTGGAGCTGGAGCCGAACGAGGCCGAGCAGATACCCGTGCCGTTCTTCGAGGACGCGGCGCTGGACTTTCGGGAGATCGACCGGCTGGAGCGGGCCGGCCAGATCGACGCGATCCTGAACATCACCGACCGGGAGCTTCTGCAAGAAAAGATGGGGCTGGACAAGGGCGAGATCGGGACACTGCGCCAGGCGTGGCGCAAGCTCTCCGGGCGGCGGATGGGGCGCAAGATCAAGGCCGCGCCCGCCAAGAGGAGCGCCTGATGGCGAAACTCGTCACGATGCCCCCGCTCGCCATCTCCCAGGCGGCGCTGGAACCCTTCGGAGTGACTTGGACTGCCAACGGCGGCAGCCTCAGCCGGACGCCACCTCAGTCCTTGGGCGACCTGGGCAGGGTCTTCAACATGGCCGTCGGCACCGCTCTGGCGGTCCTACTGGGAGACATCCCGGTCACGACGCCGAACGGCAGCTCACTGACGCCTGCCCTGCCTGACTGTGTGGAGGTCGGCCCGGTTCGGATCATCGGCGGCGTCCGCCCGCAGAACTTCGACGTGGGCTACCGCCCCGATGGAGTCCGCTTCGCCTACGACAGCAAGACGCTCAACGACGCCAAGAGCGTCGGCAAGAACTGGCAGAACATGATCAACGACCTGGCGACCGAGGCCACCACGGTCCACAGCCGCTTCCCCCATGCCGTCGTCGCCTTTTTGATCGCCCTGCCGAAGCCCTGTCTCGGGGAGCCGCAGAGATCAGCAATGATCGAGACTTTGGAGCGCCTTGCACATCGTCAACGGGTAGACGACGCCGATTATCTGGCCGAGGCCATCTCGCTGGTCGTCTGGGACCCTGCCGACGGCAGCATCCTCTCCGACATCCCCGCCCAAACATCCCCGCTGCGCGTAGAGCGTTTTTCTCTCCAAGTGGAGACGGCCTACGTCAGCCGCTACAAAGGCCTGCCGCCCCACGCCGCCTGATCAACCCATGTCACCCAGGAGAACACGAGTCATGCTGCCGCTGCGCCTCTACACCTACCTGCTCCTCGACCTCGACTCGGCACCGGACGTGCTGGCGCGGATGCTCCGAGGCATCACCGACCCCGCCGCCTACGACGCCCGTCCGGACCCGGCACGGTTCACGCTGCGCGAGGTGCTGGCCCACCTGGCCGACTGGGAGGCCGTCTTCCTCCGCCGCCTGACGACGACCCGCGACGAAGAAGACGGCGTCCTGCAAGGGCTGGACGAGGGCCAGGTCGCCCTGGACCACGACTACGCCCACGCCGACCCGTCCGAGTGTCTCGCCCGCTACAAGGCGGGCCGGACGGCTATCGTCTCGTTCCTGCGCGCACTCGCGCCCGACCAGTGGCAGAGGGTCGGCAGCCACACTGAGATCGGCCCGATCACGCTGGAAGCCCAGGCGGTTCTCATCGCCGCCCACGACGGCTACCACCGGCAGCAGACGCTGGAATGGCTCGGTGACGGCGCTGAGTAAGGTCCGGCCAAGGGCAAACGTCATGGACAACCCGCGGATCATCGGCATCGAATGGGGTCGACTGGAAGGGAAAAGGCCGCGCGCCGCCGGGGCCAATGCCCGGCTTGGCGTACACGGCGATACCGTTCACCTGCCCCTCGTGCGCCTGACGGCGGAGGACGGTGCGACGGGATTTGGGGCGTGTCACGCGGGAGCCGAGGCGCTGGCATCTCTGCTCGGTGCGCGCCTGGACACGTTGTTTTCGCCCGCGGACGGCGTAACGGCAAAGGGGCAAGTCGCGGAATACCCGCTGTGGGACCTCATCGGGCGGCGAGCGGGGCAGCCCGTCTACCGGCTGGCGGCGGCGGTTACAGGCGTCTCGCCGCCGGACAGGCTGCGTGTCCCCTGCTATGACACGTCGCTGTACTTCGATGACCTGCACCTGGACGCCCTGGAAGCCGCCGCCGCCTTCATCGCCCAGGAGGCCCGCGACGGCCACGCGCAGGGCCACCGCGCCTTCAAGATCAAGGTCGGGCGCGGCGCGCGGCACCTCCCGCCCGAAGAAGGCACCAAGCGGGACATCGCCGTCGTCCAGGCCGTGCGGGCCGAAGTCGGGCCGGACTGCCCGCTGATGCTGGACGCCAACAACGGCTACACCCTGAACCTCGCCAAGCGCGTCCTCCAGGAGACGGCGGACTGCGGCATCTTCTGGCTGGAGGAGGCGTTCCATGAGGACCCAGTTCTCTACCGTGACCTCAAGGAATGGCTGACGGCGCAGGGGCTGACGACGCTGATCGCCGACGGCGAGGGCGACGCCTCGCCGTGGCTGCTGGACTGGGCGCGCGCGGGCCGGGTCGACGTGATCCAGTACGACATTTTCGGCCACGGCTTCACCCGGTGGCTGCACCTGGGCAAGCGCCTCGACGAATGGGGCGTCCGCTCCGCCCCGCACCACTACGGCGGCCACTTCGGCAACTACGCCGCCTGCCACCTCGCCGCCGCCATCCGTGGATTCACCTATGCCGAGTGGGACGAGGCGACGACGCCTGGCCTCGATGCGACCCGCTATGCGATTGAAGACGGCCAGGTCGTCGTGCCGGACGCCCCCGGCTTCGGCCTTGCCCTGGATGACGACGCCTTCCGCTTCGCCGTGGAGGCCGACGGCGGCGCGCTGAAGATGTAGCCCAGGAGGTGATCCAAAGGGGCGACGGTCTGCTACAATGGGGCATGGAAACCGAGATGCCGTGTCCGCACTGCGGGCAGCCGATCCCGACGGGCACGATCATCTGCCCGTTCTGCCGCACGGCTGTGGTCGAAAGCCAGGCCTGGGTGCCGTCCGCCGTGGACCGGCGCGGTCCTGCCCCGGACGCCCGGCGGCGGCAGGCAATGATCGCCTGGGGGCTGGGGTCGTCCTGCGCTGCGGCGGCGGGCTTGATCGGGCTGGGGTTCTGGCTGAACGCCATCAACAATGCGGCGGCCGGCGTCCTCATCTCCTCGGACTTTTTGCTGGTCCCGGTCGTCATGGGCCTGATCGGGGCGTTCTTCTGGAAAGACCTGGGCCTGACTACCGTTGAGTATTTCCTGTATTCGCTGCTGACCACCGCGCTGGGGCTGGTGGTGGCGGGCGTCTTCATGCGCGAGGGCGTGATCTGCCTGGTCATCGTCTCGCCGCTGCTGCTGTGCTTCACGTTCCTGGGGGCGCTCGGCGGAAGATGGCTGTTCGGGCGCTTCGACAATCGCGTCAATCTGTCCCTGGTCCCGCTCGCGCTGGCCGTGCTGGCGTTTGACGCCTGCGCGCCCCACCACTACGACAGCGCCGTCACCGACCGCGTCCTGATTCACGCGCCGCCGGCCCAGGTCTGGACGCATCTGGCCGCCGTCCCGTTGATCCCCGACCCGCCGGACTTCTGGCTCTTTCGGCTGGGCCTCCCCTACCCCGTTCGATCCACCGTCTCCGGCCAGGGCGTCGGGGCCGCGCGCCGGTGCGTCTTCAGCACCAATAAAGTCTTCGAGGAGCGCATCACCCAGTGGGAGCCGGGGCGGCGGCTGACTTTCGACGTGACGGCCCAGCCCCGCGACCCCGAGATTTTGGGCCACGCCCGCGTCCGGCGCGGCCAGTTCGTGCTGCAAGACAACCATGACGGCACAACAACGCTGGTCGGCACGTCCTGGTACGAGCTGTACGTCTACCCGTCTTGGTACTACGATCTGTGGGCACGGGCCATCGCCCGGCAGGTGCATCTGCGGGTCATGGACCACATCAAGGCACTCAGCGAGACTCCTCAGAACAAGCGGGGCGTGTGACATGCTCGCCTGGCTCGCCCTCCGCCTGCCGTCCCTGCGCGCCGTCCCCGGCCTCCCCGCCCTGTTCGACGCCCTGCTGCTGGGCTGGACGGCCCAGTTCCACCCCCGGCGGCTGCTGGCCCTGCACCGGATCGAGGCCGCCGCGCTGTCGTGGCCCGGCGTCACCGTCGGCGTCCACCGCTTCGGCGGGACCGAGTTCACGCTGACAGTAGGCCAAAGCCGCCGCGAGGTCGGCCACCTGCACGGCAACGGCCTGCTGGACATCCCCTTCACCAAGGCGCTGCGGGACGAGATGGTCGGGGCAGGCCGGGCGCGGCCCCACCACATCTTTCCCCGCTCCGGCTGGGTCAGCTTCTACATCCATTCAGAGGCGGACGCCCCCGGTGCCGTCGCCCTGCTGCGCCGGAACTACGAGCGCCGGCAGGCTTCGCCCCCCGCCGCGACGGCTGATGTGCTATAATTTCTTGTCGCGAAAAGAGACGGCGGCGGGACACACTATGCAGAACGACTTTGACGTGATCATCATCGGCGCGGGCCATGCGGGGGCGGAGGCGGCCCTGGCATCCGCACGACTGGGGGCGCGGACGCTGTGCCTGACGCTGGCGCTGGACAAGGTGGCGCTGATGCCCTGCAACTGCTCGGTCGGCGGCCCGGCCAAGGGTCATCTGGTGCGCGAGATCGATGCCCTGGGCGGCGCGATGGGCGTGGTCGCGGACCGGGCGATGACCCACGTGCGGATGCTGAACACGGGCAAAGGCCCCGCCGTGCAGGCCGTCCGCGCGCAGTGCGACAAGGCCCTGTATAGTCAACTGATGCGCGAGACGCTGGAGTCGGTGCGGAACATCACGCTGCGCGAGGGGACGGTCGAGGGGTTGATCGCCGAGAGTGGGGCTATCGTCGGCGTCCGGCTGGCGGGCGGCGAGGAGTGCCGGGCGCGGTCGGTCGTGGTCACGACGGGGACGTTCCTGCGGGGCGAGATGCACCGGGGCAGCGAGCGCACGGCGGGCGGGCGGATCGGCGAGGCCCCCGCCGCCCGGCTGTCCGACGACCTGCGCGCGCTGGGCTTCCCCACGGTCCGCCTGAAGACCGGCACGACGCCGCGCATCGACAAGAAGAGCGTGGACTTCTCGCAGACGGTCGCCCTCGAATCGGAGCCGGACACGCCGCCGTTCTCGTTCGCCCACGAGACCGTCCGCCAAGTCGTCGGGCGGGACCTGCTGCCCGCGTGGCTGACCCACACCAATGCCCGGACGCAGGCCGTCATCGAGGCCAACCTGCACCGCTCGGCGATGTACGGCGGGCACATCGAGGGCCTGGGGCCGCGCTACTGCCCGTCCATCGAAGATAAGATCGTCCGCTTCAAGGCCCGCGACAGCCACCAGGTTTTCTTGGAGCAGGAAGGCTGGGACACCGACTCGCTCTACGTCCAGGGCACCAGCACGTCGCTCCCCGCCGATGTCCAGCTCGAATTCCTCCATACCATCCCCGGCCTGCAAGAGTGTGTCATGCTCGTGGCCGGCTACGCCGTCCAATACGACGCCGTGCCGCCGACCGAGCTGACCCATGCGCTGATGACCAAGCGCCTGCCCGGCCTGTTCCTGGCGGGCCAGATCAACGGCACGTCGGGCTACGAAGAGGCCGCCGGGCAGGGTCTGCTGGCGGGCGCGAACGCCGCCCTGTATGCGTCTGGGCGACCCGCCTTCACCCTGGGCCGCGCCGAGGCTTACCTAGGCGTGATGGTGGACGACCTGGTGACCAAGGGCGCGGACGAGCCGTACCGCCTGCTGACGTCGCGCGCTGAGTTCCGCCTGCTGCTGCGCTCGGACAACGCCGACCTGCGCCTCACCGAGAAGGGCCGCGCGGTGGGCCTGGTCCCCGATGACGCCTGGGCGCGGTTCACGCAGAAGCGCGATGCCATCGACGCCGAAGCTTCGCGCCTCGAAACCGTGACCGTCAGCGGCGCAGACAATGCCCGGCTTCAAGGGCACGGCCTGGCCCCGGTCGCTCAGCGCGTCCCGCTGGCCGACCTGCTGCGCCGGACCGGCGTGGGCTACGCCGACCTGTCCCGGTTCGCGCCTACCCCCAGCGGCCCGCCCGCCCGCGCCGTGGCCGAGCAGGTGGAGATTCGCTGCAAATACGAGGGCTATCTGCGCCGCCAGTCCGAGCAGGTGGCGTCGGCGGCCCGGCGCGAGGACGTCCGCATCCCCCCGCTGTTCGACTTCACGGCCATCCGCGCGCTCTCCAACGAAGGCCGCGACCGACTCTCCCATCTGCGCCCCGTGTCCTTGGGCCAGGCCTCCCGCGTCCCCGGCGTTACCCCCGCCGACATCGCCGTCCTCAGCGTCCACCTGGAACAGCGGCGGCGGGCCGTTTCGGGCACAGTGCAGGTATGATGGGCATTGAGGTCACTTACCTTCTCAGCGCCGATGATCTGAATCCTGAGCAGCTTCAGGGGTTTTTCGTCGGCTGGCCTGATCCGCCGGCGGCAGAAACGCATCTAAAACTTCTTCGGAACAGCGCGGAAGTCGTGATCGCTTTAGATCAGAAGACCGACCGAGTCATCGGCTTTGTTTCGGCAATCACGGACGGTGTCTTGACGGCCTTCATCCCGCTGCTGGAAGTGCTTCCGCCGTATCAAGGACAAGGCATCGGTCAAGAACTGATGCGCCGAATGTTGATGCGCCTAGACAAATTCTACGCGGTAGACCTGCTCTGTGACCAAGCACTCCTGCCGTTTTATGAGAGCGCGGGAATGAAACCTGTGACGGGGATGCTGCGGCGAAATTACCAGCGTCAAAGCGGCATTGACGGCTTATTGAAAGACTAACTAATGCAAACGACATTGGAGCGCGGGGCTGGGTTTGAGGCACAGTCACAAACAGAAGAGCGGAACGGCCTGCGGCGCTGGAATGTGGATGAATACCACCGCCTGAAACAATCTGGCTTCTTCGGCGAGGAGCGCGTGGAGCTGCTCGCGGGCCTCATATGGCACCCGGAAGAGCCGGACGCCCGGCGGTGGACACGCGAGGAATATTACAAGCTAGGAGAGATGGGCTTCTTTGACGATGAGCGCGTTGAGCTTCTGGATGGGAGGATATGGACATTGCCGCCGCAGAAAACGCCGCACTTCACGGCTCTACGACGCACGACGGAGGCCCTGGAAGAGCTGTTCGGTGCGGGCCATGAAGTGCGCCCACAGGGGCCTTTCGCCCTCCCGAACGGGAGTGAGCCGGAGCCGGACATCCTGGTCGTTCCTGGCACCGTGGACGATTACGCGGAGCACCATCCGGTCGTCTCTGACATTGTTCTGCTCGTCGAAATCTCCGATAGCACCTTGAGCAAAGACAGAGGCCCAAAGCGCATAGACTACGCACGCGCCGGGGTCAAAGAATATTGGATCGTGAACCTCGTCAATCAGCGCCTCGAAGTCAGCCGCCAGCCGTCCCCCGAAGGGCTTTACGCCGACATCGCGACCTACCTGCCCGGCGAAAGCGTCGCGCCGCTGAACGCGCCGGACAAGCCTGTTGCCGTCGCCGATCTGCTGCCGCCGACGAAAGAACAACCATGAGTGAGCCTAAGAAAAAAGTCGTCGTGCTGGGCAGCGGGCCGATCCGCATCGGGCAGGGCATTGAGTTCGACTACGCCAGCGTCCACTGCGTCCGTGCCCTGCGCGAGGCGGGGTACGAGGCCGTTATCATCAACAACAACCCTGAAACGGTTTCGACGGACTTTGATACCGCCGACCGGCTGTACTTCGAGCCGCTGACGCCCGAGGACGTGCTGCACGTGATCGCGCGCGAGTCGCCCATTGAGGGCATCATCGTGCAGTTCGGGGGGCAGACGGCGATCAACCTGGCGAAGCCGCTGATGGACGCGGGCGTGCCGATTCTAGGCTCGTCGTTCGACAGCATCGACCTGGCCGAGGACCGGGACCGCTTCGAGAGCCTGCTGCGCGCGCTGGACATCCCCAAGCCGCCGGGTCGGGCGGTGACATCGGGAGAAGCTGCCGTTGAGGTCGCCTCAGAGATCGGCTACCCCGTGCTGGTCCGGCCCTCCTATGTGCTGGGCGGGCGGGCAATGGAGATCGTCTACAACCCCACTGACCTGGTCGAGTACATGCGCTACGCCGCCGACGTTTCGGACGGTGCACCCATTCTCGTAGACCGCTACATCGTCGGGCAGGAGGCTGAGGTGGACGTGATTGCCGACGGGCGAGGCGGCTGCCTGCTGCCGGGCATCATGGAGCACATCGAGCGGGCCGGGGTCCACTCGGGCGACTCGATGGCGGTCTACCCGCCGCAGAGCATCGGGCGGGAGACCATCGGCCAGATGGTGTCCTACGCGACGCGGCTGTCTGACGCCCTGCACGTCGTCGGCCTGATGAACATCCAGTTCGTCATCGAGCACGGCCAGGCGTATGTGATCGAGGTCAACCCGCGCGCCTCGCGGACCGTGCCGTACCTGAGCAAGATCACCGGCATCCCCATGGTCAAGGCCGCGACCTGGGCGTGTCTGGGCCGGACGCTGGCCGAGCAGGGCTACGCCAGCGGCCTGCACCCGGACCAGCCGAACATCGCCGTCAAGGCTCCCGTGTTCTCGTTCGCCAAGCTGACCGACGTGGACATCAACCTCGGCCCCGAGATGAAGTCCACGGGCGAAGTCTTAGGCATTGATACCGACTTCTCCCGCGCCCTGTACAAAGCCATGGTGGCGAGCGGCATTGATGTCCCCCTGAGCGGCAAGGGCGCGGCGCTTTTGGTGACACTGGCCGACGGCGACAAGGCTGAGGCCCTGCCGATCATCCAAGACTTCGCCGCCCTGGGCTTCCGGCTCTACGCCACGTCCGGCACGGCCCGCTTTCTGGAGTCGCACGGGCTGGAAGTGACGTCGGCCTTGAAGATCAGCGAGGGGACGCCGAACCTCCTGGACCTGATCCGGGGCGGGCGGGTCGCGCTGCTGATCAACACCGTCTCCGAAGACAAGCAGATCGAGAAAGAGGCCTCGCAGATCCGCCGCGCCTCGGTCGAGCACTCCATCCCCTGCCTGACGTCGCTGGACACCGCCCGCGCCCTGCACACGGCGTTGGCGACCCGGCAGGTGGGGGAGGAGTTCGCGGTGATGACGGTGGATCAGTATGTGGGGTAAGGCTCAGAGCACGATCCACGCAACGATACTGGCAATGGGGCGTTTCTCAATTGTAATTGTAGCAAAACCCGGATTGCTAAGGCTACGATGAGGTACGGGGGAGTTAAAATCTGCGGTGGACGATCCGATGTCCAGTTTACCTTTTGCTTTGATAGGGTCAGGTAGGGGACGGTTGGAGAAAGATGAGGGAAATGGGATACCCTGCTTGATGTATTCCTCCCCATGCCGCCCACTTACCAAGATGTTCACGTCCATCCGAGGGAAGTTTTTTGTGGATATATTACGGAGATGCCAGATAAGAATCTGTCCTTTCTGTGTGACCGCCGCAGGTACGACAGGAAGGATAAAATAAGGCGGCCCTGCGAAGGCCCTGGCTTGAGCTACAAATCCACTCGGCGGCCCCTCAAACTCTGCGACGCCTTGGGCAAAGTCTCCTGCAACGCCCTTGCTGATTAGATCGGGGTTGGTGAGTGTCACAACATGAAACCTTTTATCCGATTGCGAATGAAGGCCAAACGCGGCTAGGAGCGGCCCCAACGGGACAACCATATGATGTGCCGTGCCGATACGTTTAGCGGGAGTAGCCAGCCGAATGCTTCTGCCGTCGAGCGTAGATTTCATTGATCCTGGTGTAAGCGTGAGATGGTGCCCGCGTAGTATTACAGTCGCTGAACCGTTTGAGGCTTCCACGAATTGCGCGCCGATGAGCAGAGCAAAAGGCTGAAGGCCGATCCAGAAATTGCCCCGCCTGTCGGCATGGGGCACAATAGGGTCAGTGTACAGCACATACACTTTGTTGATACGGAGAAAGCTGTGGTACGTTGATGCACGCGCTGGCATCCCAGTGTTCAGCATGAGCCCACACGCGATAACCATCCATATTGATAAAAAATTATTCATCAAAGACCTTTATACTTCAAGGAATAGTCACGGAGTCTGTTTCGTCATATCCAGAACCAGGTGTGTGTAATACGACGCTTGGTATTTGCGGGTAGTAGATGTAGTAGTCTATAGCTCCTCCATAGTTGGCAGCGTTCCAAGATTGCAGTGAGGCAATCTGTCCCGCCGCAGCATTTGGCCCAACTATACCAAGATGGCAGTTAGACCACTGAACGCTTTTAATGTACGAACAGGTGTTAGGAATATCTACCAGCATATTCCCTGAACCATCAGACTTCGTATCCTGTTGAGCAATGCTCGTCATCCGCTTTAACACCATGCCATTACCATTGACGTTCCACGGACAAAAAAGATTCTTAGCAGCGTCCACTACTTTCCCCAGGGAAATGTTGTTTATGAACCCTGCTGTGGTAACTTCTTTAGCCAGGGTCCAGGTGCCAAGGCCTATATAATTACCCGTTGAGTAGTCAATAGCATACGCTGATGTCGCCTCCAAAACTAAAAATGTATGTAGCCGTCCGTTGGAGTCACTACTACTCGATACAAAGAAACTAGTAAAGAAAGGCGACTGCCCGGCTACAAGTCGAAATGCGCCCGCATACTCATACGCTTGATTGACTCCAGAACCATAAATCGCTGCCTCGGGATTTACTGACATAACCCATGATTCTTTATAATTGCCATGTCGAGATTTGTCGTACTGATAGCCAGCATCGGTAGCTATAGACGTTGTGCGGACTGGGTTACCTGAAGTCGGTGTAGTAGGAATGAATGTGGCAGTCGCACTCCAGCCCCCCATGTATACATAGGCTGTATCTTGGGTCTTTGGGTTCTCGTATATTTCGCCGGGGCCGTACTTATAGTGACCCTTCCCGCGCATAGGATCAGGGCCTATTGTTTTGCCCCGATGCGTCGGGAGGTAGATATGGGCGTCCTCGTAGGAAAAGCCTGGTGTGCTGTCGTTTGGTGGTACTTTCGAGTAGACTTGCCTGTAAGGGCCAGAACCCTTGAATGTGTTAGGAATCCACACTCTCGGTGCCCTGTCTTCGGCTGGAGTCAAATCTTCGATGAGAGTGCTTTTATCCTCAACAGGCTTAGGCGTATGAGCCGGGTAACTGAAGAGGCTACCAGTTTTGTCCTGGTAAACATTGTCTTGAACCTGGACAAGAAGCGATGCCTGTGCTCTCAGTTTTGGCTTATTGACATAGACATTCCCATCCTGAGCGTACAGGATCACGTTCTCGCGGGCCTTGGACGGCAGGCTCGCCAACAAGGTCGCCATGTTAGCGCGTTCCTGCCCCTGGATCATAGGGGATATGTTCAATCTCCGATTCTGTGCGTCAAAGCTTTCTTCCTGAGCAACAGCAGGAAGTAGCTTCACGCAGCACAGCAGACAGAAACCGAAAGTCAAGGCCGATTTGTTCTGTTTTGTCATGGTTTTTTGATCCTAGCTCCGCCACATCTAGTTCGTGATTGTGAGCGGAATGCTAATGGAGTGTGTCAGAGTTGAGGTCTGGCCTGTGATGACAAGGGTGTAGTTTCCCGGCGGCGGATTTCCTTGACAGGAACAGAGGGAGAAGGTACTTACCTGCCCGTCGGTATCCACAATCGTAATCAGACCAGTGCTGGGATCATAGTCTGTTGCCTGATCAAACCAGTAGTTTATACCGCCGGGAGAACCGCTGTAAGAGTTGCCGGAAGCATCGAGATAGGACAGGCTCAAAGTGATGGCACCAGTGAAGCCGTTGTACGGGATAGCTGTCACTATCGACTCAGCGGGGCCACCTCCCGGCACAGTGCCGGTCGCCAGAGATAAGGTGATAGAACTGGTGTCCAGGTCTATACTGAAATCTTGCTTGACGATTTTGGCTATCCGCACATTATCTATCAGCGCGGTGTTGTCCCCGCCTCTTGGGTTAATCCCAGTGAAAGTCAGCGTGTGATTGCCGGTCGTCGGGGCAATGTAGTTCACGGTATAGTCGGTGTAGCCAGTGCCTGTGGGCGTGAACGATCCAAGGATGATTCCATCCATGCTGACCTGAACCGTTTGGCTGCTGGCCTGATTGTTGCCGCGTTGTGCGGCGGCGACGGTGACGGTGTAAGCGTCGCCTCCATAGAAACCAGCGAGGCTTTGGGAGATCGTGCCGGTGCCTTGAATGAAGGCGACTTGAACACCATCGGGGGCAGACGGATTCCCGCCAGTGAATACTCCGGCGTTCGCGGCGATGCCCGCGCCGGAGAATGCCCAGGTGGCTCCGGCAGGCGTGTATTGGAAGCTGATTCCGTTCAGCGCAGGCGACTCAAAGCTGAAGTTCGGTACGGCCAGTGATGGCGAGACCGTGACCGTCTTTGGGGAGCTGTTCAGTTCAGTCGCAGTGCCGCCGTAGCGCGCGTGAATGGTGTGCGAGTTGCCGTCAATCATCGCATCAGGAAACGGCAGGAAAAAGCCGTGGTAGCCGATGCCGCTGTCGCCCCGGTAGTTGGCGGCGGGGACCGTCTGGAACAGCGTCATGCCATCGTAGAGATCAACATTGAGCGTATTGCCGGGCGAGCTGGTGTCCTTAGCCCACCCGTTCAGCCCATTCCGGTCCGCCTCATCCAGGTAGCCGGTCAAGCTGGCGGCGGCAGGGGGATTGATGGCTCGCGGGGAAGTGGGCAACTCGGTCGCGGTGCCGCCGTAACGTGCGTGGAAGACGTGTGTGTTCCCATCCAATAGCCGGGCAGGCGTCGGCAGGAAAAAGCCGTGGTAGCCGATGCCGCTGTCGCCCCGGTAGTTGGCAGCGGGGACCGTCTGGAACAGCGTGATGCCATCGTAGAGATCAACATTGAGCGTGTTGCCGGGCAAGTTTGAGTCCTTGGCCCAGCCGTTCAACCCGTTCCGGTCCGCCTCGTCCAGCCAGCCGGTCAGGCTAGCGGCAGCGGGAGGGTTGATGGTCTGAGGCGAGGCGGACAAGTTGATATTTGTGCCACCATATTTTGCAGACACGGTATGCGTAGCCCCGTCCAACAGCCGGGCAGGCGTCGGCAGGAAAAAGCCGTGATAGCCAATGCTGCTGTCGCCTCGGTAGTTGGCGGCGGGGACCGTCTGGAACAGCGTCATGCCGTCGTAAAGGTCCACGTTGAGCGTATTGCCGGGCGAGCTGGTGTCCTTGGCCCACCCGTTCAACCCGTTCCGGTCCGCCTCATCCAGGTAGCCGGTGTAGGCGGGAGGCGGAGGCGCGGGATAGGCCAGGAGCAAGGCGTTTGAGGCGGGGCCGTGTCCTGAGCTGTTCTGGGCCTCGATCAGATAGTAATAGTTCGTGCCGGGAACTCCCGCAGCGTCCGTGTAACTATTGGTTGGATAAGAAGCAATCAGTGTGTAGGAAGACGCGCCTTGCGGGGCGCGGTAGACAAGGTAGGATGTCGCCGCTGGATCGGCATTCCAGTTCAGTATCACACTACTGCCGGACGCATAGCCGCTCAAGGTGAGAGGCTGTGAAGGTGGCGCGGATGGAGCCGCTGCGTCCAAGCTGATCTGCCCACCCCCCGCCCCATCTTCAAAATATTCCAGGGTGAAAGCGTAGGTCGTTCCTGCCGTCAGCGCGACCTGGTAGGCCGTCGTCACTGGGCCGGTGGGGGTACTGGCCCAGCGGTTGAAGGCACCGGCCTGGGCACCCCCGTAGGAGAGATAGAAGCGGAAACCGTCATCCGCCGTTGTCGTAAATGTGTATGTCCCGGAGTAGGGCGCGTAGAAATTGCCCGTCCAGCGGATCGCAAAGGCAGTATACGGGGCCAGACCGAAATAACTGCTGCCCTGATAGAATGTGACACCAGGGGAGACGGGCGACCCAGGAGGGTTGGGTGGGGAGACGTAAGCACCAAAGTTGGTATTAGAGCCGGAGCCGGTTGTTTGATAGACGTTCCCCTGGATGTTGCTAAATGTTTGCGCCCGCGCGGCGAGGGGGCCAAGAAGGGTCATCAGGCCAAGCAGAAGCAGGGTCGCGCAGAGCGCGGAGGGGAAAGCAAAAATGCGGCGTGAAGCAGACATGAACACTCTCCATCCTGGGTGTGTGCCTACACAGCACCGCACACGCCTGGCGAGGCGGCATCTAGACTGTACCACGGCTTTTGCATGATCAGCGCAGGACGAAAATATTTATTTTTGTATCATAGCAGAGCTTCCCAATCTTCCAGAGCCACGGGTTCTGTCGGACGATCATAAGCAGCCGCGAGGCCGCGCAAGGGGTAGCGGTTCTGCGGGTCTGACTCCGACGCGGGCACAGCCGGTTGCGGAAGAACGATGACCTCCACCGCCTCACCAGCCCCAAAAGGTAAGCCGTCAAGAGTCAGAGTCCCGTCCTCCGTCAGTGTTGTTTCAATACGATGCGCTTGCAGTATGGCGTCCACAATTAGTCTCCCGATCCCAGAGAAGTAGATAGAGTCTACCCCCCGTATCCCAGGGCAAGCGCCCGGCATCCGCTCCTCAGTGCCGGAGGCACTTCCTTCGGGTAGCCCGGCACTTCCAGTGCCGGGCCTTTTGCCGGCTCACAGCAGCTTTTGCAGGCGCTCTTTCAGCCGCGTGTGGCGGTGGATGTCGCTTTGCTTCTTGACGGCCATCTGGACCGCGCGCGAGGAGCCGACGATGACGGCGAACTTTCGGGCGCGCGTCAAAGCCGTGTAGAGCAGGTTGCGCTGGAGCAGCATGAAGTGCTGGGGGTGGAGGGCGAGCACGACGGCGGGGTACTCGGCCCCCTGCGCCTTGTGGATCGAGCAGCTAAAGGCCAGAGTCAGCTCGTCCATCTCGCTGAACTCGTAGGCGACCTCGGTGACGCCGTTGGCGTCGGGGTAGCCGACGGTCAGGGTCTCGGCCTCGTGACTGACGGCCAGCACCGCGCCGATGTCGCCGTTGTAGACCGACTTGTCGTAGTTGTTGACGATCTGCATCACCCGGTCGCCGACCCGGAACAGCCGCGCGCCGCGCGAGACCTCGTCCTTGCCCAAGGCGGCGGGGTTCAGGACTTCTTGCAGGCGGGCGTTTAGGTGCAAGGCACCCGCCGAGCCGCGCTGCATGGGGGTCAAGACCTGGATGTCGCCGGGCGCATAGCCGCGCTTGGGCAGGCTCTTGGCGACCACAGCGACGATCTTCTCGGCGACCTCCTCGGGGTCTTCGGCCTTGACGAAGGCGCAGTCGCGGTTCTCGGAGGGCGGCGGCAGGAGGGGCATCCGGCCCTGGTTGATGGCGTGGGCGTTGGTGATGATCAGGCTCTCGGCGGCCTGCCGGAACACCTGGGTCAGCCGGGCGACGGGCACGGCCCCGCTCTCGATCAGGTCGCGCAGCACGTTGCCCGGCCCCACCGAGGGGAGCTGGTCCACGTCGCCGACGAACACGACCTGGGCGTGGGCCGGCACGGCTTTGAGGAGCGAGTAGGTCAGCACCATGTCCAGCATGGAGCACTCGTCCACGATCAGCACGTCGCACTCCAGCGGGTTGTCCGGCCCGCGCTTGAAGCCGTGCTGCTCGGGGTCGAACTCCAAGAGCCGGTGGACGGTCTTCGCCTCGCGCCCCGTCACCTCGGCCAGCCGCTTGGCGGCCCGGCCCGTGGGCGAGGCCAAGAGCACCCCTTTCTTCAATGCCTCGAACGCGGCCACGACCGTGTTGGTGGTCGTCGTCTTGCCCACGCCCGGCCCGCCCGTCAGTACTAAAAAGCGCGACAGCAGGGCGGTCGTGACGGCCTCGCGCTGCTCGTCCGACAAGGCCTGCCCGCGCTTTGCGACCAGGGCCAGCAGCCATTCGTCGAACTTGTCCCGGCTCGGGGGCGGCTTGACCGGCGTGGAAATCAGGCGCAGCAGGATCTGGGCCAGGGCGGACTCGGTTTTGTGCAGCGCGGGCGTGTACAGCGCGACCTCGGTGTGGCCGACGAGCGTCGCCGACTCGCAGACTAAGCGGCCCGAGTCCGAGAGCGTTTTAATGGCCCCCGTCACGTCCCCCACCCCGAGTATCTCCCCGGCCTTCTGTTCCAGTTCTTTGTCGGTGAGGTAGGCGTTGCCGCCCGACTCGACGGCCTCGTTCAGCACGTACACGACGCCGGCCTCGATGCGGCGCGGGTCGTCTTCCTCGATGCCGATGGCGCGGGCGATTTTATCCGCGCTCTTGAAGCCGATGCCCCAGATGTCCGAAGCAAGCTGGTAGGGGTTCTTCTCAACAACCTCGATGGACTTGCCGCCGTAGGCTTTATAGATCTTGACGGCGTAGGCGGGCGAGACGCCGTGCGACTGCAAGAACAGCATGATGTTCTTGACCTCGCGCTGGTCCTTCCAGGCCTCGGTGATGCGTGTTAATGTCTTCTCGCCGATGCCCGGCACGTCCAGCAGCTTGCGCGGCTTGTGCTCGATGATGTCCAGGGCCTCGTCGCCGAACTTCGCCACGATGCGCTTGGCCGTGACGGGGCCGACGCCCTTGACCATGCCGCTGCCCAGATACTTCTCGATGGCGAACGCCGTGGCGGGCCGGACGACTTCGTAGGAGATGACCTGCATCTGCCGCCCCCACTGCGGGTGGCGGCCCCAGGTCCCGCGGCACAGGAGGCTTTCGCCGACGACGGGATTGGAGAAGTTGCCCAAGACGGTGATGACGTCGCGGGCGTTGGGGGGCAGAAGCCGGGCGACGGTGTACCCGTTCTCCTCGTTGTGGAAGGTGATCCGCTCCAGCGTCCCTTCCAGCGTGTCGAGGGGCGGCCCGTCGCCGGGCGCAGGGATGTTAATCAGGGGGCTGGCAGGCTTAAAGGCGCACACGCCCTAGTATACCCCGTCGGCCCGTTTGCACCGTCGGAGAGCCAGGGGCGGAGAGAACACAGGAACATACAGAAGCGGCCCCCTAGACAGGTGATAGGGCTGCCGAGTCGGCTTGGCTCGTGCTTCGTCCTTCGGGCTTCGACTTCGCGTAGTCATAAGAAAGGGAATAAGGGTTGTCAACGCGGCGTGCGGCGTCTAACAGCTCAATGCCGACTGTGTTGCCGGCTTCGTCATAGTCGAATATGACGCCTGGCTGGACCTCATCACTGTCAGCAACAGGGGCGCTGCTGAGGGTGATAGTCAGCACGTCAACCTCTTCATCGTATGAGACACTCATGTTTGACCCTTAAATTCAGTATTTGTCGATCCGAACTCGTGTGATAGACCGGATGCGGTAAAGCATGGACTTCTTTTAATCCTCGACGTATCCGGGCGTGTAGCGGGCCAGCCGCCCGGCGAGGTCTTTGGCGATGTCGGCGTGGACGGTGATGGTGTCGGCCCCGTAGTCTACCGAGTGGACTTTGCCCATCTCGTAGCACTGGGCGACGATGTCGCTGCGGTCGTAGGGCAGGATCAGCGTCACGGTCGCCAGCAGCGAGCGCAGGGTGTCCTCGATGCGGTCCATCAGAAACGGGATGCCGTCGCGGCGCAGGGCGGACAGATAGCAGGAGTCGGGCGTAGAGGCGACAAGCTCATTCAGCACCAGGGGGTCTTTGACCGTGTCGGCCTTGTTAAACGCCGTGATGATCGGCTTGTCGGCGGCCCCCAGCTCGGCCAGCACTTCCATGACCGCGCGCCTCTGCCGGTCGCGCTCGGGGTGGCTGGTGTCCACGACGTGGATCAGAAAGTCGGCCTGGACCACCTCTTCCAAGGTCGCCCGGAACGAGGCGACCAGGTGGTGGGGGAGGTTGCGGATGAAGCCGACCGTGTCGGTCATCAGAACCGACCAGCCGCCGTGGGGCAGGACGACGCGGCGCGTGGTCGGGTCCAGAGTCGAGAACAGCATCCGGTTGGCCAGCACCTCGGCCCCGGAGAGTAAGTTCAGCAGCGTGCTCTTGCCCGCCGACGTGTAGCCGACCAGCGCGCACGTCGGGAACGGCAGCTTGTGGCGCACCTGCCGCTGCTGGGCGCGCTGCTCTTTGATCTCGTCGATCTCGCGCCCCAGGGACGAGATGCGCTCGCGGACGCGCCGCCGGTCGCTTTCCAGCTTGGTTTCGCCCGGTCCGCGCCCGCCGATGCCACCCTGCTGGCGCTCGAACTTGGTGTACAGCGACGACAGCCGGGGCAGCAGGTAGTTGAGCTGGGCTAGCTCCACCTGGAGCTTGCCCTCGCGCGTCCGGGCGCGCTGGGCAAAAATGTCCAGGATGAGCTGCGTCCGGTCCAGGACGCGCCGCTCCAAAGCCGCAGTCAGGTTGCGCTGCTGGGTCGGCGAAAGCTCGTCGTCGAAGATGACCAGGTCGGCGTCGCTCGCGGCGATCTCGCCCTTGAGGTCTTCGACCTTGCCCGGCCCGATGTAGGTCGCCATGTCGGGCGCGCGGCGTGACTGGGAGAACTCGCCGGCCACGCGCGCGCCCGCCGTCAGGGCCAGCTCGCGCAGCTCAGACAGGCGCATCTGCATGTCGTCCTCGCCGCCGGCCAGCGACAGCGAGACGACGATGGCGCGCTCCTCGCTGGAAGTGTCATACGTGGTGGAAGGATGGGTCATAGATGCTTAAAATTTATTCCAAAGAACGACCACGCTCGGAAACAGAGAGCGTTGGTAGGAACCAGCTGTAGACGAGACATTTCTGGCGGTCCCTGCGGCAGTCGTCTAACGAGGCGGTATGATCCTGTCGTACTCATGATCCTCTGTTTCCTTTCGGCATCCAGAGTGGGTATTGCATCCCATTGTATGGCACCCCGATCTTGGCCGCGAACTCTTGAGCCTTTTCTTCAGCTTCCGCCAGACTTTCTGTTATTCCCAATGTGACTGCACTCTCCTGAGTCCAACCGATCCCTCTTGCAACCATTGACCGGTGCAACCACTGCATCTTTTTCCATTCCAGCTGTATCAGATAGGTACACACGCGCGCACCCGACACAAAGCTCCCAGTTTGATACAGCCGCAATACAAAAATGTTATTAACATCCTCGAACGGGCCGCAACTGATCAGAGCTAACGGGAAGAATCCCCGTGTCATCCGATAGGTGCGGTGAAGCAGGCTCAGGCGCAACGTGTACGATAGGTTAAGCAACCACCACAGAATAGGGACACAGATGCAGGTACCCGAAAGGAATAGAGGCCAGCTATTTACGGAATAATAGGGTGGCAAAACAGGCAAGCAAACAGGAAGAGTGATCAAGGCGAACACAAGGAGGAAGCAGCTCATAAACACAAAAAACACGCCGGCGATGAGTCTGTCTCGCGACCGGGTCCGGCATACGATCGTTTGGTCGTCATCTTCTGTTAGAATTTGGTTCAGCCGAAAGTACGACACTCTGTTTAGAACTCTCCTTCGAGCAGACGTACCGCCTGCTGTGGAGGCGCGTCCCGAGGGGCTACAAGAAGGCGCTGCTCTACAGCGACTTCTGGGACAGCTTACCGCGAGGTACTGCTGGATGAGCAGCACGAAGCCACAGAAGGCCGCAGGCCAGGCCTGCCACATCGAGCAGTTCGGTAACATCCTGCGCCAGAGGCTGGGGCGTTTCGTCAGGAAGACGCTTCCGTTCCCTGTGTGCGATGCACAAGTTATGCATGCGGCTATTTTTGCATGAATACAATGGGTACCGTTAGTAACCACTGGTGCTAGTTTTCGTAGCATTTCAGAGTGCGACTTGAAGCATGGAAAGTGAGACAAATCCCTCTGCGTCCGCTTGCAGCCCGTTCCACTGGCTGCACACGTTGAAGGCCGCCGCCG